>Ga0247806_10000394_pt1 | contig 28348 bp, 23 predicted proteins | sample UWRJL059202B1_FD_179935 | JGI IMG/M metagenome (GOLD analysis project Ga0247806, IMG submission 179935) | Plant litter microbial communities from Arlington Agricultural Research Station in Wisconsin, United States - UWRJ-L059-202B-1 | ecosystem: Environmental > Terrestrial > Plant litter >... | reverse complement strand
AACTGGAACAATTGCAGGCCAAAGCGGCCAGTGCAGCGGGCGACGATCTTTCTTCTTCCGCGCTGGACGTCAAAGGCGTGAAAGTGCTGGCCGTGCGCCTGGACGGTCAGGATGGCAAAGCGCTGCTGGCGCTGGTCGATCAATTGAAGAACAAACTCGGCCGCGCAGTGATCCTGCTCGGCGGGGTGCACGAGGATAAGGTCGTGCTGGTTGCAGGCGTAACCAAAGACCTGACTGGCCAACTCAAAGCCGGTGATTTGATGAAACAGGCTGCTGCCGCTGTGGGCGGTAAAGGCGGCGGTCGTCCTGACATGGCGCAAGGTGGCGGTGTCGACGCAGGTGCGCTGGATGCAGCGCTGGCGTTGACCGTACCTTTCGTCGAGCAGGGTATTTAAGTCGACCTGTCAGGCCCACTGAGTTGCAGTGGGCCTGATGCTTGGATTTGAACGTTTAATGGGCGCCCTTAATCGGGCAGAGGCGGCTTTGAGATGGCTTTGATCGTACAGAAGTTTGGCGGCACCTCGGTGGGCTCTGTAGAGCGTATCGAACAGGTGGCCGACAAAATCAAGAAATTCCGCGAGGCGGGCGACGACCTGGTGGTTGTGCTGTCAGCCATGAGCGGTGAAACCAATCGCTTGATCGAGCTGGCCAAGCAGATCAGCGATCAGCCGGTTCCTCGTGAACTGGACGTGATCGTTTCCACCGGTGAGCAAGTGACCATCGCGCTGTTGGCCATGGCATTGATCAAGCGCGGCGTACCAGCGGTGTCGTACACCGGCAATCAGGTGCGTATCCTGACGGACAGCGCGCATAACAAAGCGCGGATCCTGCAGATTGACGATCAGAAAATTCGCTCTGACCTGAAGGCCGGTCGCGTGGTAGTCGTCGCCGGTTTCCAGGGTGTGGACGAGAACGGCAACATCACGACGCTTGGTCGTGGCGGTTCCGACACCACTGGCGTAGCGCTGGCCGCGGCGCTCAAAGCCGACGAATGCCAGATCTATACCGATGTCGACGGCGTCTATACCACTGACCCGCGCGTGGTTTCCCAGGCTCAGCGTCTGGACAAGATCACCTTTGAAGAGATGCTGGAAATGGCCAGCCTCGGTTCCAAGGTATTGCAGATCCGTGCGGTGGAGTTTGCCGGCAAGTACAACGTCCCGCTGCGCGTATTGCACAGCTTCAAGGAGGGTCCAGGCACCCTCATCACAATCGACGAAGAGGAATCCATGGAACAGCCGATCATTTCCGGCATCGCTTTCAACCGCGATGAAGCCAAGCTGACCATCCGTGGCGTGCCAGACACCCCAGGCGTGGCGTTCAAAATTCTCGGGCCTATCAGTGGCGCGAACATCGAAGTCGACATGATCGTGCAGAACGTTGCGCACGATAACACCACCGACTTCACCTTCACGGTGCATCGCAACGACTATCAGGCGGCCTTGCAGGTTCTTGAAGCCACCGCTCGCGAAATCAGCGCCCGTGAAGTCATTGGTGATACGAAGATTGCCAAGGTTTCCATCGTTGGCGTCGGTATGCGCTCCCACGCAGGCGTTGCCAGCCGCATGTTTGAGTCCCTGGCAAAGGAAAGCATCAACATTCAGATGATCTCGACATCGGAAATCAAGGTTTCGGTCGTGATCGAAGAGAAGTATCTGGAGTTGGCGGTTCGTGCACTGCACACGGCTTTTGAGCTTGACGCCCCTCGACAGGGTGAGTGATGCATTGGCAAAGGGCGCGGCTTGACCGCGCCCTTTGTGTTTTTGATGGCCGAACCTGTGCTTTTGTTTTCGTCGGTCGATACGCTGGTAACAACCGTGATGAATTCACGGGCGTCGCCTTCTGGCTATGCAGCTGTAGTCCCTGAATGTAATCCGTGAGGAGAAAGGTATGCTGATTCTGACTCGTCGGTGCGCAGAAAGCCTGATCATTGGTGATGGAGAAATCACCGTGACCGTGCTTGGCGTCAAAGGCAATCAAGTACGCATCGGTGTCAATGCACCCAAGGAAGTGGCTGTTCACCGTGAAGAGATTTACCTGCGTATCAAGAAAGAGAAGGACGAAGAACCAAGCCATTAATTTTTATTGAATTTTTGGTTTGCAAACGGGGAAAAGGGTGGTTATTATACGCCCCGTGTTGCGGAGAGCTGGCCGAGTGGCCGAAGGCGCTCCCCTGCTAAGGGAGTACACCTCACAAGGGTGTCGGGGGTTCGAATCCCCCGTTCTCCGCCATTATTTGCTTAGTACGTTGTTTCTGGCTTTAACAGTAAGTTGTTGAATTTACTAGAGAAAGTGCTTTACAAAAAGAATCGACGGCCTATAATGCGCGGCAACAAATGCACTCGTAGCTCAGCTGGATAGAGTACTCGGCTACGAACCGAGCGGTCACAGGTTCGAATCCTGTCGAGTGCACCATTTAAGAGTTGTTTGCAGTAATGCAGGTAACTTTGCTACAGCCAGCGGTGATCTGGTTTATCAAGCGCTAATGCACTCGTAGCTCAGCTGGATAGAGTACTCGGCTACGAACCGAGCGGTCACAGGTTCGAATCCTGTCGAGTGCACCAAACACCAAAAAGCCCGTATCGTCTGATACGGGCTTTTTGCTTTCTAGCGTTTGCCTTTCACGCATCCATTCTCGTCAAACGTGACTTGGCTGCTGCGCCCCTTTTTCTCCTGATACACATAACGTGTTTCTCCATTTCTGCTGACCACTTTGTCAGGTCTGCCCAGCAAGCTCTCAACATCTCGGCGGGTCATGCCCGGTGGTGTTTGCTGGTTGATGATCGCCCGTCGGCGTTGATCGGCGCTCAGGCGATTCCCGCAACCGTCATCGCGCTCTCCGACCACCACTACGTCCGTGTTGCGTGGTGCTGTTTCCAGTCTGCGCCACGGTCTGTCAGCGCCTTCGGCGAAAGGCACTGAGCTTCCTGGTGGTGCGTTGTAGGCCTTTTGCTTGTGCATGCTATGGTCGACAGGGCAGCCCAGTGAGGTGAACGTAATATTCCCCATGGCATCTTCGCAGCGCTGGACGGTCGAGGCCTGAAGAGAGTGAGCGGGGCCGAGCAGGGCGATCCCCAGAAGCAGACTGGTTTTGAATGGCATGCGGCGTCTTCCGTGACGGGTGTTGCGCAAGCCTAGCCAATGTCGGTTTCGATGGCGAAGGTGTTTTCTTGGCTGAATGTGACGTCCCAGACCCTAGTGATTAACTTTGTGTTGCAAGCACTTGTTATAGCCAGAATTTTGTAGGGTGCGATTCGCTCGGCCGGTGTATGATTGCGCCCGTCAGCCCCGCCGGGGCTTATGGAATACCTCCATGGACTTACCCAGTAGCAACTCAACAGATTTTTTTAACAATCATGCATTAACTGATTGATCTCCCCGGCGTGCTCCGCTGCTGGGAGTGGAGTTCGCCTATGACCGAAAGAGAAGTTAAAAAAACGCAGGAAAGCCTTCAGGATCGTCTTGCTCAAGTAATCGAGCTCCTGCAGCGCCAGCGTATTGTTGAAGATTTGACCCATCGTCAAGAGGGTCAAAATCAGAATCGCGTAGAAAACCTGGTTCATCGGCAGAACCTCGTCGAGCTGCAACGCAAGCTTGATGATCTTCACTCCGCCGACGTCGCCTATATCCTTGAAGCGTTGCCTCTGGATGATCGTCTGACGGTCTGGCAGCTGGTCAAGGCCGAGCGCGACGGTGACATTCTTCTAGAAGTATCCGATTCCGTACGGGAAACGTTGATCGCCGACATGGACGATCACGAGCTGCTGGCGGCTGCCAAGGAAATGGACGCCGACGAGCTGGCCGACCTTGCTCCCGAGTTGCCCCGAGACGTCGTCCACGAATTGATGGAGGCGCTGGATACCCAGCAGCGCGAACGCGTTCGCTCGGCCTTGTCCTACGATGAAGAGCAGGTCGGCGCCCTGATGGACTTCGAGATGGTGACGATCCGTGAGGATGTCAGTCTGGAAGTCGTACTGCGCTATCTGCGCCGCCTGAAGGAGTTGCCGGGCCATACGGACAAACTGTTCGTGGTCGATTACGACGGCGTGCTCAAAGGCGTGTTGCCGATCAAGCGTCTGCTGGTCAACGACCCTGACAAACAAGTCTCGGAAGTCATGGCCAACGATCCGGTGAGTTTCCACCCGGACGGCGATGCCTATGAAGCCGCCCAGGCGTTCGAGCGTTACGACCTTATTTCGTCACCCGTCGTGGACAAGAACGGCAAGCTGATCGGCCGTCTGACCATCGACGAAATGGTCGACCTGATTCGTGAAGAGAGCGAGACCGAAGTCCTCAACATGGCAGGTCTGCGGGAAGAGGAAGATATCTTCGCCTCGGTCTGGCGCTCTCTTCGTAACCGATGGTCCTGGCTGGCGGTCAACCTGATCACCGCGTTTGTGGCGTCTCGGGTCATCGGTCTGTTCGAGGGCTCCATCGAAAAACTCGTGGCGCTGGCGGCCTTGATGCCCATCGTTGCAGGTATCGGGGGTAACTCCGGTAACCAGACTATCACCATGATTGTCCGGGCCATGGCACTCGACCAGGTCAACACCGGAAACACCAAGCGCTTGTTGCGCAAAGAGCTCGCGGTGGGATTGATCAATGGCGTCGTGTGGGGCGGGGTTATCGGCGTGGTGGCCTACTTGCTCTATGGCAGCTGGTCACTGGGTGTAGTCATGACGGCGGCCATGACTCTCAACCTGCTGCTGGCGGCGCTGATGGGGGTTACGATCCCCATGACCCTGGCCAAGCTCGGGCGCGACCCGGCCATGGGTGCAAGTGTGATGATTACAGCCATGACTGACAGCGGCGGGTTTTTTATCTTCCTCGGCCTGGCGACTATCTTCCTACTCTAAATCTCCGGTACAAAAAAACCGCCCTAGTTGGGCGGTTTTTTTATTATTGCGCAATTGTCCTACGGTAATTAGGGCCATCGGACTGCAATAAAAAGCCAGCAACTACGCTGCCTTGAGAATTTAGCTACAACGGTCAGTCTTCGTTATCTGCTGCGAGTTCCGTGTCATGAGCGATCAGGGAAACAAGTGCATTCTGCTGGCGGTGGGAGAGTTGCCGAAAGCGTTGCAGCAATTCGCGTTCATGCATGGACAGCTCAGGGCTATCAAGGCGTAGGCTAGGCTCATCACCCAGTGCGCCTTCCTGAATCAGGCTTTGTTCGAGACGAGCAATGATCTCGGAGTTCATGCTGCGATGGTGGTTTTTAGCTACCTCTTGCACGCGGTTACGCATGCCATCGGGTAGACGTACAACGAACTTGTCAGCCGTACGGCTGGAATAAGTAGCCTGTTTCATAGGGCTCATATATTTAACCGGTTAGTTCAGGGGAAGGCGGTTCTAGCAAGTCGCCGCAAGATGTCATCCTGTGACCGTCTTTTTGGCGAAATGTTCAACCGGGTTATCAAAGAGGCGAGCATCATGCCTCAATGTGCCGGATCCTTGGCGTCAATTCTGTGACAAATATTGACTCAGATAAAGGCGTTTAGCCAGCACCAATTATCAGAATTGCGAGCGGATTAGCAAAGTACGACCTCCACCCGAGCGTCCTACGAATTTCACGCGTCCCTCTGAATGCAAATTGCCATGATGGCTATCTGTCAGCTTAGAGGGTTATCGACAAAATACTAATGCCTGCCGACGGGCGTCACATTGAGCGAACGCCCAAAGTGTCTGACCGGGTGGCAGTTCTGGGTAGAGAGCAGGCGGGGAGGCCGTATCCGCGTGAGGGGCGGGTGGCGGGATGACTTAGCGCAGAACTGGATCGAATTTGAAGCGACGGCCCAAGATCAACGCAACGATGAACAAGACCGAAAACAAACCGGCGGCGATTTTCATGACACTGCTCAGGCCCTGTGCGGTCGCTGGCAGCAACAGATCTACGGCCACGGCCATGATGGCCAGGATGATGAAGGACAAAGCAGATTTGGACATGGCTGTTCTCTCGAAACGGTAAGTCGATGCTGGGTGCGTGAGTCGGTGGGAAGTTAGAACACCCAACGCTGGTCGGTATCCGCTACCGGCCGGGAAATGCTTTCGTTAGCCAGGATGGCGGCCTGACCACTGCGTTCCGTCATCACCGCCAGTTGAGGGGCCTGACGCAACAGGTGATGTGGCTGTGCCTGAGCGGCAACCTGTTGAATGCTTCCGTCATCCTGAAAATGAAATGCCACCAGTGCGACCAGGGCTGCTGCGTTCAACACTGATAGGGCGATGTTCATTTTCGGTTGCCTCCAACGGAACTTTCTTTAAGAAGGATCTTTGCTGGAGAGGGTATTGCAGTCTGCATGCCAACTTTTGCCTGGATAAAAAACCTTATAAATCAGTAGCTTGGTAGTCTTTACGGAGTGCGTCAGCATGCGTTTTGCAATGATGGCTTTTAGGGGTAGTGCAAAATGCATGACTGCTCTCAAAGCCCACGGTTTAAACGGATATGGACCACAACGGTGTCAGCCAAAGACGACATGACAAAAGTGAGCGGTGCCGTTAACATGCACGCCGTCTCGCTGGCACCCATTCTGGTCCTGGCAACTGTGTCCCAGTAGCTCAATTGGATAGAGCATCCCCCTCCTAAGGGGAAGGTTGGCAGTTCGAACCTGCCCTGGGACACCATATTTTTCCGGGCCTTACTCGTTGCTTGGCCACCGCGTTGCTTTCCATGCCGGCGTGATTACGAAAAATGGGCCTGCAGTGCCAAGCGCTCAGCTGAGCTACCAGAGGTAGTCGGGATAAAACCGGACCTGGTTTTAAATCGCCACGGCACCACAGTCTTCTAGCAATCGTCTAGCAAATCCACCACTCCCCGCCGTCCTCGTGCTTGGCTACGCTACCGAAGTTATGTCTCCTGTTCCCACCTGACAGCTTGCTAGGTGACTGAACTTAATGGGGCATCATAAAAATTGAACCTATGGTATTCGTATCACCCTAAGAGCCAGGATGAAACTGCGGCGCTTTCGCTGCATATTCGCGTGTCAGGTCAAAAGTGGACGGATATTCTGTGATGACGACATCTCACATGAGTGAGTTTTTAAAAAATAGGGAAGGCATGATCGTTAAACAGATAGTGCTAGCTTCGGCGATACTGGTCACAGGGTGTTCAAGTGTCAAGACGGTAAGCCCCGAGGAGGCAGACCAGGTCATTAAAGCGGTGCAAGCTCCGGGCCCGGTGAAGATTGACAAAGTTGTCTGGGTTCAGCCAGACAATAAATCAGAAGCCTGTAAAACCTATTTCTTAGATCCGCCTGCGGACACTTCCAAGTTGAAGGTGACGTGGGACGGGGCCTGTAAAGACGGTTACGCATTTGGCCTGGGCCGAGAATTTGTAGTTGGGGGCGGGCACGACCAATCAATGGTAGCCACCTACGTTGGCGGCAAAGTGAAACCTCAATATCACTCCTCAAACAATTACTCACTTGGTTTGTATGGGTATGGCGATCCTGATAAGGGTGTTGCGTTTGTCAGTAAAACTGGGAACGCTGCGACCGGCGAGGGGTATGAACAGGTGCTGGCCGTCCGCCAGGGCGAGAGTACCTATGCCAGGAGATATAAGGTCGCCAGCGGTGAAATGACCTTCGTAAAGCTGTTCCCAAGTGACTTCGCAGTCATGATCACTACTCCGTCAGACCCTACAAGCCCCGTACAAAAAATTATTGCCCTGAGGAAGGGTAGTCTGTATGCCAATTACGGGATTGTAAAATACCGTAATGGGTCAGTTGAAATGAAAAAAATCGAGGGTGGTCAATTTGTGCCGGCTCGGCTGCCTGAAAATTACCTCGCTTTTCTAGCGTCAGTCACCACTGATATTAACAACCAACTCTCCAGTGCCGAGCGGTATGCCGACGAATCGGCCAGAAAGGTTGCGGACTACAAAGCCGCATTCTGTAGCAAGCGGGTAGTTCCTCAAGAGCCTCTTCATTACAGGGATATTTGCGGTGCGCAAGGGGATATGACGAGTGCTAATGTTGAAATATCCGCCATTATTGCCAAGAGAGAAGCGCGGTTTGCTCAAGGTGCGGCTAATCAGCGACAGAGTATGATCCAGGCCGCTCAGATTCAGGCGATTAACAACCAGGCGGCTGAAGCCCAGAGTCGTGAACTTTCGAACAGCCTGAATGATCTGAATAATACCCTGCGTCAACAGACAAACAGCATTAATCAAAACAGTTATCAGGCTCCAGCCATTCCTGATTATGGTCAGCGACCCACTTATGACACCACCTGTTATGATCTCGGCGCAGTGGTCAGATGCAACACAAGGTAATCAATTGAGCAGCCTGAATTAATGTGATTCGGCTGTGATTGTGAATGTTATCTATGACTAGTTGCCCAACAAAAATCGGGTGAGCACCCTGTCTGTAGCCACAGGCTGGCGGCTTAGTAGGCCCAAATCAAGCCCCGACCAGCAGACCTGGCGGGGCTTTTTTGCGCGTGACAGGGTCGCATTTTCCGATATCCGCCTGATAAGGAAATCCCGATCCGCTCCCCATCAAAAAATAATCTGCAAATCTGATGAGGTAACCCTGCCTCTGGTTCGTGTAGTAGTGATGAAACGCATTCTCGTTCATACACCATTACGGAGTCACGCTCGTGGTAAAGCTGCTAAACAGGACTCACGCGTCAGTCCTTCTGTGTTTTGCAATTCCGTGTTGTGCGATGGCCGCTCAGGCGGCTACCGAGATACCGGCCAGTGTCATTCAGTCCACCAGCGATGCTGGTGATGGCTCGGGCAGTTACACACGTGCAGAGGGCAGCACCGCCAGCAAGGGCTCCACGCAGAACCGGGACGAAGCGCAAACCGTGAACACCGTGGCTGCTCAGACCCTGGATGACTACCAGGTCAAGGATCTCAACGATGCAATGCGCTTTGTCAGCGGTATCACCCAGACCAACACTTTGGGTGGCACCAAGGATGCGTTGATCAAGCGAGGTTTTGGCAGCAACGATGACAACTCCATCCTGCGAGACGGCATCCGCTCGGCGATTGGTCGCAATCTGGGTGCTACTACTGACCATGTAGAAGTACTCAAAGGCCCTGCGTCCCTGATGTATGGCGCGCTGGAGCCTGGCGGTTTGATCAACGTGATCAGCAAACAGCCGCAGTTCACCCGGAGCACAACCTTGACCGGGTCTGGTTTCAGCGAGGGCGGCGGGTCGTTTGGCCTGGACACCACCGGGCCGTTGGGTGACACCAATCTGGCTTACAGGCTGATCGCTGAGCGCAGCCACGAAGACTACTGGCGTAACTATGGGGTCGACGAACATACCCTTATCGCGCCGTCGATAGCCTGGGTGGGCGACCGCGCCAGCTTCTCGCTTGCCTATACCTACAATGACTACGCAAGTCCGTTTGATCGCGGCACGGTATTCGTCAATGGTCACCCGGCCGACATCAGTTATCGCGACCGTCTGGACGAACGTTGGGCCAAGACGGTGGGCATCAGCCAGAGCACCACTGCCAAATTCGAGTACCAGCTCAACGACGCCTGGCGCAGCCGGTTGACCTATGGCTGGACGGAGGATCGTTACAGCCTGTCGATTGCACAGCCGAGTACGTTGACTGGCAATACCCTGCGGCGCATCGCCAACGGTGGCCATTATGACTACGAAAGTCGCTATGCCGCCCTGGATCTGATGGGCGATCAGCAGCTGTTTGGTCAACGACACGAAATAACCGTGGGCGTGGATAACGAGTCGCTGGACAAATTCCGTGGCAAAACTTACCGCAATGCCAGTAGCACTGCCGGAAATCTCAACATTCAGAACCCGTCGTACGGCAATCTGGCCGAGCCGGTAACGGTCAGTGCTGTTCAGAGCAATGCCGAGAACAACCTGGTCACCACGTCGGTGTATTTCAAAGACAATTGGCACCTCAATGATCGCTGGATTCTGGTGTTCGGCGGTCGTCAGGAGCACTGGGACCAATACAGCGATCAGGGTCTTGGCAGTTCCTATGCACCAGGGGCCGATTCAAATGGGGATAAATTCATCCCGTTTGGCGGGATCGTCTATCAGCCAACCGACACTGTGGCCCTGTACGCCAACTACAGCCGCTCCTTCGTGCCCAATGATGCCGACGATGCAGGTAACAGCTTCAAGCCAACCGAGGGGCGCAGTTACGAGGCCGGGATCAAATACACACCCGTTCAGTCGCTCAACGTGAATCTGGCGGTGTACGACATCGTCAAGAAAAACCTGGTCAACAGTGTGCTGCAAAGCAATGGCAACAGCATTGATGAAGCCGTCGGCAAAGCCCGCTCGCGCGGCGTAGAGCTGGATGTTACCGGTGAGATCACGCGCAATTGGAGCGTTATCGGCACTTATGCCTACAACCAGACCGAAGTGCTGAAAAACGATGAATCGCCAGCGCAGGAGGGCAATCGTCTGCCTAATGCGCCGATGCATACTGCGAGCCTCTACGTCACCCACCATCTTGCGCTACCTGCCGAAACCGGCCAGTGGCATGTCGGTGCAGGTGCTCGATACGTGGGCGAGCGGCCGGGTGATGATGCGAACAGTTTCTGGATGGACAGCTACACTCTGGCGGATGCTTTTGTGCGTTGGGATCTGCCAACTCACGACTACAAGACCAGCCTGCAGCTCAACATCGACAACCTGTTCAACAAAGAGTATTACCCGTCGACCACTGGCAGCAGCATGCTTCAGGTGGAAGAGGGAGCGCTCAGAACTGCGCGTCTGACTGCCAGCGTCAAGTTCTGATGGGTGAGTCCAGCGCCCCGGATCGGGGCGCTGGTTGATCTCTGATCCGTCACAAGTTGAGGTTCCAGGCAAACACCTGCGCCCGCCGCGCAGGTGCTCAGATCAAATCAGAAACCGATGGTTGCCGAAACCAGATAGGTTCTCGGGGTTGAGAGCGTCAAGCCAGGCTCGCTGTCATCCGAAGCGCCGGCGGAACTCCAGTAGCGTTTATCCAGCACGTTTTCGACATTGGCGCGCAGGGTGACAGCCTTGCCGTCGACTTTGAAGGCATAACGTGCGCCCACATCGAAGCGCTCCCATGAGTCGATTTCCTTGCTATTGGCCTGATCCAGATACTGCGAGCTGGAATAGATGCCGCGTCCCGTCAGAGTCAGCCCGTTAACGTTGGGTACATCCCATTCCGCACCCAGGTTGACGTTGTATTCCGGGGTAGCGGGCGCGCGCTTGCCGTCGAAGCTGCCGTTGAGGGTGTCGGTCAATTCGCTATCGATGTACATCACGCCCCCAAGCAGACGCACGCCTTTGAGTGGCTCACCGAACATGGTCAACTCCACGCCGTTGTTCTCGCGCTTGCCGTTCGGGCCGAAGACCCGTGTGGTGGCGTTGGTCTCGTAGGCCGGTTGCTTGATACGGAATACGCTGGCGGTGAGCGCGAATGAGCCCAGGTCATACTTGCTTCCGACCTCGACCTGGCGGCTGATGAACGGCGGAAAAATCTCGTCCTCGTTCACAGAGGTGGAGGGCGCGATCTTGCCTTGGCTCAGGCCTTCCATGTAGTTGGCGTACACCGACAGCTGGTCGGTCACCTTGTACAGAATGCCGCCCGAGGGCGAGACTTTTTCCTCGTCGTAGGCTGTGTCGCCTTTGACGCCGTCTGACCAGTCATCGACCTTGACCCGCTGCCAGCGTGCGCCCAGGGTCAGCAACAAGCGATCATCGAAGAAGCCGAGGGTGTCGGACAACGCGACCCCGCTAAAACGGTTCTCGGTATAGACCTTGGGGTCCTGGCGGGTCGGGTTGGCGGGGGTGGGGGACGTGACGGGGTTGTACAGGTTGCTGGGCGAGGCCGCATAGCGAGCGCCGCCGTTCTCGAAGTCCATATAGAAGTAGCTGGCGGCCAGATTGATCTCATGGCTTACCGGACCCGTGTGGAACCAGTTGCGAACCCCGGCGGTGCCGGTGCGCACATTTTCATCGCGGGTGAAGTCCCGCGGCTGAACGCTGAAATCACCCGCATTGTTGGTGATGGGAACCCCGTGGCGCAGGAAGTCATGGTTACTTTTACGGGCACCCACGCCGCCATACAGCATCACCGAATCGTTGACGTCATACTCGGCGTTCACGGCGCCAAAGGTGTCCTCAGTGCGAGCCTCGCTCCAGGGTTGCGCATAGTTGCGGTGCACATCATTGGCGCTGGGCACTTTTGCGTTGGCGCCGATCTGAACACGTTCCTGAGGGGCGTCGGTGTTGCGTTCGGTGTGTCCGATATCGGTGGAGAGTCGCAGGCGCTCACCGCGGAAATCCAGGCCCAGCACCGCCATTTCGCGGTCGACGCTCTGGTGGTCCCATTCCGTATCGCCTGATTGTTTCACGCCGTTGAAGCGCACCCCGAACTTGCCTTCGTCGCCGAACCTGCGACCGACATCCACTGCGGTCCCCAGCTGATTATTGGAGGCGTAGCTGCCGGTGAATTCGGTGATGTCCTTGTCGGTCGCCCGTTTAGGCACCACGTTGATGCCGCCGCCGACACTGCCCCGCGGCGAGATGCCGTTGATCAACTGGCTCGGGCCTTTCAGGATGTCCACACGGTCGGCCATTTCCATATCGATCGTGTAGGTCGGCAGGATGCCGTAAAGACCGTTATAGGAAACATCACTGTTGAACAGGCTCAGGCCACGGATGGTGAACTGCTCATAACGCCCGCCCGCCGGGTTGGTCGCACGCACTGAAGGGTCGCTGGCGATGAGGTCGCCCAGGGTTCGGGCCTGCTGATCCTTCACCGTTTGGGCGGTGTAAGTGGTCATGCTGAATGGCGTGTCCATGAAATCCCGCGAGCCCAGCAAGCCTTGCGAGCCACGGCGTGCGACCTGGCCGCCCGCATACGCCTGGCCATCGGTCGTGCCGCTGGCGCCGAGAATCGAAGTGGGTGCCAGTTGCAGACTGCTGCCCTCGGGTGCGGGAATCAGGGTGTAAGCGTGGTCTGCCACGGACACCAGTTGCAGGCCCGAGCCTTGCAGCAAGCGCGAGAAACCTTCTTCAACAGCGAAATCTCCGGACAGGCCCGCGCTGTTACGACCGCTCACCAGTGCCGGATCCAGCGACAGGTTGACGCCAGCCAGACCGGCAAACCGTGTCAGAGCAGCACCCAGGCTGCCAGCGGGCACTTCATAGGTGCGTCGGTCGGTGCTCTCGGCCCAGCTGGGAGAGATGAACAGCGGGCTGGCACTCAACGTCAGCAAAAGGCTGAAGCGTAGCAGGGGGCGCAGATGATAAGGCGAGGCTGGAGGCATAGAGGTAAGGTCTCATAGTTTGTTCACATACCTGCAATGACCGGTGAGGCAAAAAAAGGGGACAGGGCTCATGCAGTTTATTTCAGGTGTCGTTTTCCCAAGCGCCGGGCTGGGCTCAAGGGTGGATAAGCGAGCGCTTCTAAGAACTATCTGAATGTATGAGATTTTCTGTAGATGCTCACGAGCACCGCGAGGCAGCGATAGCGGTGTGCCTGATACACCGCTACCGCGGCCTCGCGGTGCTCGTGCGCTCCTACAGGGCTCGCGTTTGCTGCGCGACAGTGCGATACCGCCATCCCGGCGAGAAAATATTCCCGATCCCTCGTCATTTTTCCGGCTCCAGAAAAATGGCGTCACGCCGATAACCTACCTATATTGCGAACCTTGTAAGTCGCTGTGGGGGCGGTTGCCGTCCAGAGCCAGAACCCAGAATTGGGGCTTTGGTGTAGAATCCGGTGATGTCGTAGTGCCATCAATTGGTGTTGCGCGCTACAAACAGACGGCAAAGCTCGACCCGTCAATCTGCTTGCCCTTGGGCTTATCTTCTTTCCTCCTTACTGGACCCCTGATGCTGGCGTACAACCAAAAAAAGTTTCTTATCGTCGATGACTTCTCCGACTTCCGCAGTTCGGTGCGCTCCATGCTGCGCGAGCTGGGGGTGAAGGAGGTCGATACGGCTGACACCGGCGAGCAGGCGCTGAAGATGTGCGCGCAAAAGCGTTACGATTTTGTTCTGCATGATTTCAATCTGGGTGACGGGAAAAAGAACGGCCAACATGTTCTCGAAGACCTGATGGTCGACCGGCTGTTGAGCCATGAAGCGGTGTTCATCATGGTCACGGCCGAGAACAGTCAAGCCATGGTGATGAGCGCGTTGGAGTGGGAGCCCGATGCTTACCTGACCAAGCCTTTCAACCGCGCCGGTCTGGCGCAGCGGCTCGAGAAGCTGGTACAGCGCAAGACCATGCTCAAGCCGATCCTGCAGGCGCTGGATCGTGGCAAGCCTTCCGAGGTGCTGGCCGCCTGTGTTGCATTGACCAACAAGGATCCGCGTTACGCACCCTTGTGCCTGCGCTACAAGGCCGATGCGCTGCGTGACTTGAAACAATATGAGCCGCTGGAAGCTTTCCTGAAGTCCATCCTCGCTGACCGGCCGACCCCATGGGCCTTCGCGGCACTGGGCAATTTGCTGCTCAAGCGCAACAAGGCGGCCGAGGCGCAGACGGTTTTTGAAGCCGCCGTCAAAGCGTTCTCCGGCATGCCGATTCTCTACGATGGCCTGGCCGAGGCGTTGGTTGCCCGGGGCGACACCGTGCGCGCCCAGAAAGTGCTGGAAGACGCCGTACGGATCTCTCCGCTGGCGGTGCGCCGGCAAACCCTGCTGGGCAAGCTGGCGCTGGACAATCAGGATTTTGACGGCGCCTCTCGGGCCTATCGCCAGGCAGTTTCCCAAGGGCAGTTCTCGCGGTTCAAAAATCCGGAGACCAACCTCGGATTCGCTCAGGCGCTCATTTCGCGCGGTGGTGATCAGGGGCTCGACGCCAGAACCCGTGTCGAGATCAATCAGACACTAGGTGAAGTCTCCAAAGACAACGGCGATGACCAAGGCGTGCAAGTCCGGGCGCGGCTGATGAAAGCCGCCAGCGTGCAGCACTCCGATCCCGAGATGGCAGCCAAGCTCACTGCGGACGCAATGGGCCGGTTACAAGACATGGATCAGTTCCTCAGCGCCAATGCAGCGCTGGCAGTCGCGGCCCAGCTGGAAAAACTTGGCCACGCGGACGCCGGAGCAGGCGTGCTGAAAACCTGTGCCGAGATTTACGGTGATGATCCGGCAGTCATGCAAGGGATCGCCAAACAGACCGATGATCCGTCGATCCTGGGCGCCAACAAAGTGGCGATCGATCTCAACATTCAAGGTGTGCGCAGCTACAAGGGCGGTAATCTGGCCGAGGCTCAGGACCTTTTCCGCAAAGCACTCGGGCTGCAAGCGAAGAACATCAGTATCGCGCTGAATCTGGCACAGGCCTTGCTGCATTCGATGGCGAGCGCTCCGGATGCGGCGAAGCTTGAGGAGTGTCGGGCCTGTCTGAAAATGATCGGCAAGATGCCGAGTGACGATCCGCGATTCGAGCGATTCCAGAAATTACAGAGCAAGGCGTTTGGTGCATGAGCGAAAAGGATGCGGGTCTGGACTTCTCCATGGTCATTGCCTCAACCGTGCATGACATGAAGAACTCGTTGGCAGCTCTGATGCAGGCTCACGGGGAGTGGCAGGGCCGCTTGAGCGAGGAGCAGAAAAACACCCCCGAGCGCGGCGTCATCGATTACGAGTTCGCCAGCCTCAACGGCATGATGGTGCAGCTGCTTGGGCTCTATAAGCTGGAGGTCAATCAGCTTCCGCTTCGGCCTGAGTACCATGAACTGGATGACTTCATCGAGGCGCAGCTGGCCTGGCATGAAGAAGTCCTGAGCAGTCGCGGTATCGTTGCGACCTGTGAAGTGGACAGCCTCTGCCCATTGGGTTTCTTTGATCGCGAGTTGATCGGCTCGGTAGTTGCCAACGTCATCATCAATGCCATCCGCTTCGCCCGTCATTCGATCCTGATCACCGTCCGTGAAGAAGAAGGGCAGGTGGTCATCGTGATCAACGATGACGGCCCCGGCTACCCACCCAACATGATCGAATTCCAGTCCGACTACGTTCAGGGCATCAATCACGTCAGCGGCAGCACCGGGCTTGGCCTGTACTTCGCCGCGCAGATTGCCGAACGGCATCAGCGCAACGGTGTGTGTGGACGGATCGAGCTGGCCAATGGCGGGAAGTTGGGTGGAGGAATGTTCAGCCTCTATCTGCCCTGAAGCGACCTGTTGTTTATCGATGATGGCCCGTCGCTACGCTTCAGTTTGCAGCGGCTCAGCCGATTATTAGGTCAGCTAAAAATTTCAGGAGCTGAACCGTGAATTTGTACATCAACCAGTTGCAGAAGAAACGTGACTTCCGGGACGCTGTCTATTCCGGCGATATTTTTCTGAACACTGATTTGCAGGCACCGGCCCAGCTATGTGCCTTCGCCAGGCAGAGCATCACGGCTGCTTTTGATGGCGAAACCAACCATCAAGCGCTGCACAGCATGATGCCGGTTGAAGAGTTCGTGAAGCTGGTGACGCGTTTGAAAGGGCAGTTTACGAACTGCCTGGACGTCAAAGAAATGATCCGCAGCTTTGTTCTGGAGATTGGTGCTGACCCTCAGGACTATCTGTTCGATGTCCCGCGCATCAGAGTCGTACCCAATTACAACTACCTGCACGCGGGCGTCAGCTACGCCTACAAACCTCATCGCGATACCTGGTATGGCGGTTCGCAAGCGCAGATCAACACCTGGATGCCGGTCTACACGATTCAGCCGGATCAGACGATGATGATCAACCCGGCTTATTTCTCGACGCCGGTGAGAAATACCTCCCCTGACTGGAACCTCGAAAACTGGATCAATGTGCAGCGTCCGGCGGCCAAAGACAATGTGACTGAGGAAGTCCGCGTGCATCCGGTTCCACTGGAAGAGATATCCACAACCTCCGAGGTGCGTATCGCAGCCAATGCCGGCGAGATCATCACCTTCTCAGGCTCACACCTGCACGGCACGGTTGCCAATTTCACCGAGCAGACGCGTTTCAGCATCGACTTCAGGCTGGTGCATATCCAGGACCTGCTTGCAGGCCGTGGCGCCAACAATGTCGACAATGGTGTAAGGGATTCTGAGGTCGGATTCAAAGACCTCTTTCATGTCAGCGATTTTTCGTCTTTCCAGGGAGTCAACCAATGACCAAGCGCCGCCAGACGGGGCCCGAGGCCGAGTACAACGAGAAGCGTGCCGATGTACTGAAACGCGTCGATTCCCAATACGTGGCAGATGCCCCGTTCGTCTTCGCTAACCGCATCGCCGTGACCGCAGCGCTGTCGCGTATCGAGCTGTTCAAGATGGTTCAGGACATCCCCGGCGCCATCATTGAGTGCGGCGTCTACAAGGGTAATTCGTTGATGCTGTATATGCAGTTGTCGATGATTCTCGAGCCCTATGCGATCAACCGTTCCATCATCGGGTTCGATACCTTCTCCGGTTTCGCCAGTATCGACGCTGAAGAAGACCCTTCGGATATCAACGAGACCATGTTCTCCGATACCGACGAGTCAATCATTCAAGACATGATCGATGCCAACGATTTGGTGCGCCCGGTCAACCGCATCCCCCGTTGCGAGATCATCAAGGGCGACATCATGGAGACCGTTCCGGCGTTCCCCAAGACTCGTCCGGATCTGGTCGTGGCCATGTTGATTCTCGACACCGACCTGTATTCGTCGACCAAAGTGGCGCTGGAAACCTTCCTGCCCTTCATGCCCAAAGGCGCGATCGTTGTGCTCGATGAAGTGGCTTACCGCAACTTCCCGGGCGAGACCAGCGCCCTGCGTGAAGTGCTGGACCTGAACAAGGTAGAACTCAAACGTCTGCCGTTTGACTCTTGTGTCGGGTATTTCCGAATCTGATTCGAATGGCTAAAGGGACCTGCGGGGCGGATTTATCCTGTCCCGCATAAACCTTCTGTGTCCACTCAGTGACGCGCCGTTTGATGAGAAACCTGATGCTGGGCTTGACCCGTGCGGCTTGGCCCGTCACGTTAGTGGGCTTGCGTTGCGAATGGTTGCCGGACCTTTAATTGCACGGCAGTTATCCGACGAAAGCCAAGTATTCAATTAACAGTGCCTGAAGTGCCGGGCGCTGATGCAGAGGCTTTTATGGGGTTGTTTGATAGGGATTTCACCTTGGCCAGTGGTGAGCGTTTGGTCGAGCTGCAGGTAGATAGACTGCCGCCCGATGCCATCGCTCGTTATACCTTCGCTTGCGAGGTCCTCGCCGATTTACCGGGGCCGCTGGTTGGCGCTGATATTTTTTGCGGCAATGGTTATGGCACTCATCTGCTGGCGCAATCTCTGCCGTGTTTCATACACGGTATCGACGGCTCGGCCGAGTCAATTGATATGGCTAACCGTAGTTATGTCGACTTGAATGTGCTCTTCAGCCAGAAGTTTTTCCCCTTTTCGCTGCCAGCCGATCATTTTGATTTTATCGTTTCGATAGAGTCCATTGAGCACGTCGAGCAAGGTGAAGCGTTCTTCGGGCTGTTGGTCCATGCGTTAAAACCAGGCGGCAGGTTGATCATTTCCGCGCCCAATTCTCAGGTGATAGACCTGGACAAAAATCCTTACGAGTGGCACTACAAACATTACACCGTCGAAGAGTTTCTAAGTCTTGGCGAGCAGCATGGATTGACCCTGATGACGTGGCTGGGCGCCGACTGCACGTTGATCGAGCCGGGTGGAAAGGTGGTTGCGGGTAATTATTACAGCCCTCGCAGCGGAGCTTTGGCCGAAGGCCATTTAGGCGACACTCAGACCTTTTACTTCCAAAAACCAGTGGGCCCGGCATGACTGTTCGTAAAAAACTCTACTTCATCGGTTGGGATTACAGCACCCCGCGTTCATTGCCCTTCAAGCGCGCATTGCAGGATCAGAACTTCCCCTGGGAGCCGGTGGCATTGGTGCACGACAAGGTCCTGGTGGATGCTGTCGACGGCATTAAGTTGATGACCACTGAAGACTTTCTCGCGCAATGCGTCCCGGGAGAGACAATCGCCATGCTCTGTTCCCGGGAAGAGCAGCAGCGCAGCATCTGGCAGCGCCGCGGGCGTGACCACGGCATTCAGTGGGTCGACCAGGGCGAATTGTTGATGGACTACGCCGCTTCGCTGAGCGATAGCGGTCAATCCCGGGATCTGGGGCCGATGATACTGCCGCAGGCGTTCGACCCGATGGCGTATGAAGCGCTCAAGGTTTATCGCGGGGGATGGCCGGACGCAAAGTCTAACCGGACATTTGAGGCTTACTTGAGTTTTCTTGAAAGCGGTTTGACGACACGGCTGTTCGAGATCATGCAGCCATTAGGTGAACACCCGTTTTATCAGGCCCAGGCTCAAAGACAGTCCATGCTGCCCTGCGAGACTGAGAGCACACTGGTTTGGGAGATCGCACCGACGCGCACCGCTTTCGTTGAACAAGTGGTAGTGCAAGCTGCGCGCAATCGTGTCAGTTACGCGTTCTCCTCCATGAGTGCCAATGACGCCGGTAAAGGTGCTGCCAGACTTAAATTGCTGTTGCAGGGGCTGGGTATCTCACCTGCAGCTTCGTGCCTGCAAATTGAAGGCGGGGAGCTGCGCCAGAACGCCATCGCCGGGTTTGATTTGCCGGATATGGCGGCGGCGCGTAAATGGTTGCGCCTGCAGGTCGATGATCCAGCGCCGATACTACAAGCCCTGGCTGGCCAGACTCGCGAGTTGCTGGCCCATGTACGAGTAGGCCTGCGCCCTAAGCAACTGCTTCAACTGTTGGAGTCTTACCCGATCGACGCTATGACGTTGATCTGCGATAGGCCCGGTCCGTTGGGATTACAAGTGTCGATCAATATAAAGGCAGCGTGATTCCAGAATTGGAATGCTTTTCCTGTAGGAGTTGTCGGAGGTCACGACGGCGACGAATGCGGTTTGTCTGACACTCCGCGATTCGCAGCCTTCGGCAAATCCTACAGATTGATATAAGTACGGCGCATTCAGTCGCCCAGCCAAGCCACCTGCCAGGCTTGCAGATGTTCTCCTTCCAGCATCCAGTCTTTGCGAACCTGACGCTGCAATTCATCACCCATCTGTGCCGCTACATCCAGGTCCGCGATGTGGGCGCGAATGGCGTCGATCCACGCCTGCGCCTCGGGTTTGACCCGGGTCACTGACAATGCCTCGGGTGCGCTGTTGGTATCGCTGACTATTACCGGAAAACCGCAGGCGCCATATTCCAGTATTTGCAGGTGTTCGGCGCCCTCGATCACGACTGAATGGGGCCCTGGCGCCACGGCTACATCCAGCCAGAGACCGGCTACCGCAGAAGGATACAGCTCGCCTTCTACCTCACTTCGCAGTTCGAAGAGGCAGGGTTTGAGCTCGGCAGGGCATGAACCCATGACGATCCAGTGAACCTCGTCAGCCAGGGTTCTGACCACCTCGCTGATAACGCTCCAGTCTGCGGGTCGGGTTGCAGCGGTCGCCGCCCAGCCAACCCTTGGCTTGGAGCCCGCACGCCTCAGAACGCTGGGTTTGCGCCATTGCGCTGATAGCCGGTTTTCCACAACTCGAATGTCTTGATGAGCACCATGAAGCGCGTCCGCCAATCCTTGCGAGGGGACGACCAAGCGATCAATGAAGCTCAGCGCCTTGCGCAGAGAATCCACATCAGAACCCGCTGGATACTGAACAAGATCCAGAACCTTGAAGGCTTTGGAATCGGCGACGCTGCAGCGCAAGGATGAAAGATCCTCAAGCGTCGCCGCCCCGTGCAGCACGATTGAATCAGGCTGCAAGCGCTCAATGGCGATAGCGCTGAGGCCTGTTTTGCTGACCACACCATCGACTATCAAGGCTTCGCGCAGGGTTCGCAGAGGAGCAGTCACTCTGCAATACGTCAGGGACGAATCTTTCAGGCTGTGGGCTACGACCAATGGCAACGGTCGCCACGGTAATGGCTGCCAGGCCATCGGGTTATCAGCAGCAAGTTCGAACGCTGCGCCGGTGAGGGCGAAATCAGGGTTATAGGCCGGGTCACGCGCCAGACGCGCAAGCCATTTTCCATACAGCGACTGGCGCTCACTGGCGTGCTGCTGCTCGCTAGCGCTGTCGAGCTGTGTATCTGGGTGGGTTTCATGCAACACCACAACATGCGGGGTCCAGACAATCAGATGCCCGGTTGCTGATACCTTCAGGCAGAAATCCACATCGTTGAGCGTCAGTGCGAGTGACTCATCCAGCCCGCCGACACTGTCGTAAAGCGATTTACGCACCATCAGGCAGGCCGCCGTCACCGCGCTGTAATTTTGATCAACAATCAGGCGCTGCATGTAGCCATTGGCGGTTGCTGGCTCGCCAGTGAAGACATGGGACGCCGTGCCGTTGAGGCCTAACACCATGCCCGCGTGCTGCACGGTGCCGTCGGGGTGAAACAGTTTCGCGCCGACCACACCCACTTCTGGACGCAAAGCATGGTTGAGCAAGTTGTCCAGCCAGTCGGCTTGCAGAATGGCGGTATCGTCGTTGAGCAAAACCAGGTATTCACCCCGGGCTTGTTCAGCGGCGCGGTTGTTGATGGCGGAGAAGTTGAACGGATAGGGGTAGCGCAGTACCCGGATTTTGTCATCGCCCATGGACTCGACCGCCGCCAGCCATTCGACGGCTTCGGCATCCTGGCTATGGTTGTCGACGATCAGGATTTCGTATTCCGGATAGCTGGTTTTTTCCAGAATACTTTCCACACAGCGCTGCAGAAACGCCAGGCGGTCGCGGGTGGGTATGAGGATGGAAATCAGCGGACGATGTTGATGGCCATAACGCAGTTGATAGTGGCGGTTATGCGTTTCATGGACCTGGGCGTAAGGATATCCACGAGCCTCAAGGTGCCGCTGTAGGGTGCGGACTTCATCGGGGTTGTCGTCCAGCGTCTGCGCCCGGCAGGTCAGCAGCGGCTCTGCTACATGTTCCAGTCCTTCGAGGCCACCGTCTTCGATCAGGCGCAGGATCAGATCCAGCTCCATGGCCCCGGCAAATGCAGCATGCAGGCCGCCTACCTCCAGGGCCGAGTGACGATTGAACAGCCAGTGACCGCTCATGGCCATGGGCAGGCTGAGCAGATAGTCGAGGTTGAAATCCGGGCGCAGCGCCACACCGGTCTGGCCATCCGCCTGCTGATGGATTTCATCGGCATAAATGGCCCGGCACGCGGGCAGGCCCATCAGTTCGACGCTGACTCGCAGCAGCCCGGCAGGCGTAAACGTAGCGCCAGCCTCCACTAGCATGAACCAGTCCGCCTGATGCTCTTGCAGCAGGCGTCCAAGAATTTGAGGCCGGCTGCTTTCGCTGGCCTCGATCCATTGCACCGAGCGGTCAGCATCGTCCTCGGCCTGAGGCGGTTGCGCTGTAAGAACCACCACGCTCAACTGAGGGTAAATCGGGCTGCTGCGATCCAGGCTGTCCAGCGTTGCCTGAACCCGCTGCGGCTGGTTTTGCAGGTCGGTGATGACGATCAATATGGATGGACCACGGTGATTGTCCTCCAGATAGCGATTGATCAGCGTTTGCTGGGTGATATCTGGAGTCCGCTGATCAAGCCATCGGGACACCTTGCGGTTGCCTTGGGACTGCCGGGCAAACTGGTTATGCAGATCAAACTCGACGAAGTTTTCCGGGGCTGATAGCGGAGCGACTTTCACGTGGGTGTTGTCTGTGTGGGTGCGGATCCAGCCCAGGTCCCGAGCGATGCTGCGAAATAATTTCACCATATCCCGATTGGTCTGCACGTCCTGGCGAGCGGTATGGCTGTATTGCTGGGCCGAAACTCGAAAACTGCTTAACGGGCGGGCGAGCATCGCCAGATTGCCGCGCCGTAGCAGCTTGGTATGCAGCGCTATATCCCCCAGGCCAAACACTGACTGCCCGGCAAACGCACACAGATAGATCTTGAAACTCAACAGGTCCTTGTGACGGCACATCACGACGCTTGGCTCGCCGATGAAGTTGTAGACGTACTCGCCGAGAAACGACGCCAGCTCTGTGCCGTGAATCACCACATCTTGAGAAAACAGCGGGCGAGTCATCGCGATTTCGGGCAGGACGTTGTTTAACTCATCGATCCGGCGGCGGCGCGAAGTGGCAACCGTGACGTGGGGATTGGCCTCCATCACGTTGAACAAAAGCCTGACGCAATCGGGGTCAAGGATGTCGTCGTCATACAGGAATTTGACGTAGCTGCCTTTGGCTTCTTCGACACATCGGACAAGGTTTAACGCTTCTCCCTGAGCACGCTCGTTGCGAAAGTAACGCACGGGCCAGGGGCTGCCGACGGATAGCCTGTCGACAATGACCTTGATCGCATCGGTTGGGCAGTCATCACAGATCACGATTTCAATGTCGTCATGAGTCTGCTGAAGAGCGCTGGTCAGACTGGCTTCAAAGTAATCGGCTTTGTAGGTCGGGATGACAATGCTGACCAGTCTTGAAGGGTTCATTCGGTTTCCGGGTTACGAGAAGTTGAAACATCGCTGAGATCTGCCCCACGCAGCCGCCCGCCTGCCAGGCTGGATGGCAGGGCGATCGGTTACCTTGAGCGCGACAATGTCTGGGGCGAGTCAGGAATCAATAGAAATACAGGCAGGTATCCCAGCGCTCTTCTGTGTGATGACGAATACCGATTTTGTAGTCGCTTCTGAGGGTCTCAACGAAGTCGGTAAGGTCGAGCAAGTCAGAACTGCGGTGATAGGCCGATATTGCCATCTTCGGTTTGCCTTGCGTGATGTGGCTGCTGGCCCCCTTCAGCGTGGCCAGTTCGGCGCCTTCGATATCCATTTTGATCAGGGTTGGCGTGTCATCCAGAATGTCGTCCAGCCGCCGCACTGCCACATTCCTGCACATTGCGTTGTCACTGGCCGATGTCAGCAAGTGACCGCCGTGTCCCCCTGAATGCAGAAATGGCATGTCGGTGTTCTGATCTCCCAGGGCGTAGTTGAGCAACTGGATCGAACCGGAACCCACTATCGAGCAGTTCCGCTCGTATTCAGTAATGAACGACGCGATGGTTTTCTGATTGATTTCATCCGGCTCGATCATCCAGATTTTCTGGAATTTACCGTTGGTGGCGTCAATGAATGCTTTAGCTGATTCGGCAATCGAGGCCCCGCAGTCGGCGAAACGCTCGTTGCTGCCCGGAGTCCACAGGCCTGAGCGGAAATACAGCGTCAGGTAGGGTTTGGCAGCATTGAGGATCCATTCAGGATCGCAGGTCAACTGAGTCAACAGCACACTGAACAGGGTGAACTTTGAATAGTCATCATCGAGGCGGTTCGAGAGGGCAATAAAACGCGCAGCGTTAGCCGCAATATACGGCCCCCAGTCATCGATGCGATGGTCCGAGCAGGGATTAATGGAGAGCCAACGCATCCCTTGTTCGAAATTGAGCATGGGGATGCCGTGGGGCAGGGTGAGGTTCTTGAAATAGCGGCGGGAATAGTCATATCGGCACCCGTTGATGCTGACCAGCGGCTTGGCGCGTGCGAGCTCCAGAAAGGCTGCCGAGGTGATGACAGGGACGCCATGGAACAGATTGTTGTCCTTGGCCTTGAAGTCATCCACCACAGCAACGATATCGACGAGTTTCCCGACCTCGGTAATAAATAGCTGAGAGAACTGGGTTGTACCCAACAAGACGACGGCGGTGCGCGTACCTTCGGCGTCGTACAGGTCGTTCGCCTGACGAGGAATGCAGAACCGAGGATCAATCTGGAACTGTCCCACCATTGCCTCGAAGTGAGCCTGGAGGTTCATGGATTGACCGCCCATGATCGGGCTCGCAGAGAGTGAAAAATCAGTTGTCATGATACCGAGTACCTCCAAAAGAATTCTGTTTAGGGCGATGGTCGTAAAAGCACTCAGCCATTCTTGAAAACCCTCGCACCCTCGGGCATCAACTGATCAAAAAACGAGGTGTCTGGAAGACTCGGCGGAAGTCTGCCGCCCAGCAGCCACTCGCAATGCCTGCCGACCTGGGTGCCGTCGGCAGCGGTGCAGCCGCTGGAGAGCGTTGAGCCAGTGCCAATCTTGACCTTTTTGCCCAATACCACTCCCGCCAGCAGGGTCACGCAGGAACCCAACTGCACACCCCGATCCAGAATGACCTGACGATCAAGCCAGACGCCAAGACCGATCTTGCAGTCGGCGGCGATATTGCAGCCGGGGCCGATATAAACATTGCCGGGCAGGCGGATGTCGTCTTCGACGATGGCTTTGGGGGATATCAGATCGAACAGTTGATACCCGGCCATGCGCACGTCGGCGATGAGTTTGTGGCGTGCGTAATTCACCGCACGCTGATCAAGTGCCACAAATACCCGGCTGTCCTGGGGCGGATAGTGCGCAAGCAGGCCACTGATATCGAAGTTGTAGCGGTCGGCCGATTCGAGGGTGATGACCGTGCAGTCGATTGCCATTTCCCGACTGGTGCGGACAGCCTGGTCCAGTGCTTCTCCTTCGCCTACCAATAGATAGTGGGTCATGGCTGCGTCTCCAGAACGTTCTGTCGGTACCAGAGGTGCTGCTGCACGATATGCGCCTCGTACTCGCCATGAAGGAATCTACTGGAATGCTCGCCGAAGCCGCTCTGCATGCGCTCAAGCACCTGGGTGTCTTCAGCGATCACGGTCCGCTCACCCCTGATCAATGCACTGAGCAGGGCGGTAAAGTCGGTACGTTCATCTTTGCGTCTGGCGGTGGTCATCCACAGGTGGTAATCGGTTTCACCGGGTGAAACCGGGTCATATTGCTGCAGCAGAAAGTGCTCGCCCTTGACGCTGCAGAAGTTGACGTTGGGGTAGATGAACCAGTTGTAGTAGTGGTGATCATCGCCGGGGGAGTCGCACAGATCGGCAAACCAGTTTTTGTAGGGCTTGAGCGATGCCTGAGTGGTGTAACTCAAAGTATCCAGCGGCACTTCAGCCTGCTTTGTCAGCATGTCGATGATCATCGACGGAGACTCGGGCTCTGCGGGCGCAAGTTCTCTGACCATCTGCGTCATGGCCGGGAGGAAGGTCTTGGGGTGCACGAAGGGAACGTGGTTGTAGTCCTTCACGTTCTCCATGTTGAGCTTCCAGTTGTACTTGACGCGATGGCAGCTGTAGATGATCTGCGAATCGAGTCGGCCCGATGCATCGCGCAGCCTGGTCAGGAAGTCGTCACTGAACTGCTCATTCAAGGGCTGCGGCGTTTCGCTGAAGTTGATGAACAGCAATTGCCCCACTTCTTCGATATGCAGCTTGTGCAGGCAAATCTTTTCCCGCTCGGCACTGCTGAACTGGTACAGGCCGTGATTGGGCATGCCCCGTAGTTCGCCTTCCGAACCGAAAGACCAGGCGTGGTAAGGGCACACCAGTGGGCGCTTGCCAGTACTTTCGGTCTGAATGGCAGACAGCCGATGCGGGCATTCGTTGATGAACGCCCGGATCCCGGCTTCGGTGCGTTGAATCAGGATCGGTACGCCTGCAACCCGGCGACTGAAAAACTGATTCTGCTGGCGCACCATCGAACTGAAACCCACAAACGTCCACAGCTTGCCGAACAGCCTGGCTCGTTCGAGGGCGAGGGTATCCGGGCTCGTATAGTGTTCTGTGTCTAACGCATGGCGCGGCATGGTCCGATCCTTAACGATTGCAGATGAGGGTGATTGCACGCAGCGGCATGATGTTGAGTGTGATTATTTCTGAAAAATGATACGAGCCGGGTTGCCCATGACGGTTGCTCCTGGAGGTACGTCCTTGAACACGACGGCCCCCATTCCGACCACTGCACCTTCGCCCACGGTGATGCCCCTTGAGATCATGGCTCCGGAGTGAATCGTTGCACCCTTGTGGACGGTTACATTCCCGGCCAGCAGAGCCCTTGGACCGATATGCACGTAATCACCCAGCGTGACGTCGTGGCCGATCATCGCTTGTTGGTCGATGAAACCATACGCACCAATGGTGCAATCCACGCCGGTGGTGACGTCATAGCCGAAAAAAGTCGGGCCAAAGGAGGTGCGCGCGCCAACCAGGCAGCGCGTTCGCACTGCGATGAAGTTGGCCTGCTTTTCCACTAGAGGCTGGACCTGTGCTTCGCGGCTGGCCGTGTCACCAATGGCCACTACAAAGAGGTGTTCGGCCTTGGGACTGAAGGTTTCCGGGTAGCCTAGCCAGGGATAGTAAAGGGCATCTGAAACCACCTCCGGGCCGCGTTCATCGATGAAACCTTCTACCAACCATTCAAGACCGAATGCATAGTCCATTTGAAGTTGGGCTAATACCTGACGGCCAAGGCCGCCCGCGCCGAGAATCACTACTTTTTTCATACTGCAAATGCGCCTTAGCTGATGGTCAGCCCGCCGTCCATGATCAGTGTGGTGCCGGTTATCCAACTGCTAGCTCCGGAGAGCATAAAGATCGCGGCATTTGCTACATCCTGCGGCTGACCTAACCCCAGGGGATAGGCGGTGCGCTGCCCCTCGACAAAGCCTGGCCCAGTGCTGGGACCTACAATCATTGGCGTTTCTACCAGTGCGGGTGACAGGCAGTTGACGCGAATCCGGTGTTTCACCACCTCAAGTGCGAGGCAGCGTGCTATGGCTATCAGTGCGGCTTTGGTGCCGGAGTAGGCGCCAACCCCAGCCACACCAATGTGTGCAGCAATGGAGGCGATGAACAGGATCGAGCCATTTGCCGCGATTCGATTACGGATCAGTAAACCCTGAGTCAACAGCATGGGAGCGTCCACGTTAACCGCTTGCAGATTCCTCAAGTAATCTTCAGAAATCAGTCTGATCGGACACAGTCGGGAAATGCCTGCGCAATGTGCCAGCCCGTCGATTTTTTCGTCGATGCTGGCCACCAGGGCTTCCCGCTCTGCGCTAACAGTCAGGTCAGCAGCGACAGCAACATGAGGCAAGTCTGATATGGCTCGCAGATCGTCAAGGGTCTTTGCCAGCCGAACCTGGTCCCGCCCGGTCGCAATTATTTGCGCGCCCATGCGTGCGCAGCTGATAGCGATTTCATAGCCCAGACCTGAGCTGGCGCCGGTCACCAATATCCGCTTGCCTTGCAGGCTGAAGGGATTGAAGGCCGGGTAGGATTCGACTGACATGTACTTGATCTCGCAAAGAAAATGAAACGCGTAGCAATCAGGACTCAATCAGCGGCGGGAACTTCGCGCCGTCGATGTCAATGATGCAAGTGCCCCAGGACAAACCGATGCCAAAGCCCGACAGCAGCAGGCGCTTGGGTCCGGACTCAAGCTCGTTGTTGATCCGCGCGGTCATGGTTACCGGCAACGACGCGCCGCTGGTATTGCCGAAGTCACGCAACGTGGACGGTACCTTCTCCACGGGGAGTGCCAGCTTCTTGCGGATGGTTTCATTGATCATCCGGTTCGCCTGATGGAAT
>Ga0247806_10000393_pt1 | contig 28377 bp, 28 predicted proteins | sample UWRJL059202B1_FD_179935 | JGI IMG/M metagenome (GOLD analysis project Ga0247806, IMG submission 179935) | Plant litter microbial communities from Arlington Agricultural Research Station in Wisconsin, United States - UWRJ-L059-202B-1 | ecosystem: Environmental > Terrestrial > Plant litter >... | reverse complement strand
CTCAATCGGCACCGCACAACTCAATAGATGTTCAAAACCGCTAGCACGAATGTCCGGGTCGCGCACATGTCAAACTTTAATGACAGCACAGCCTGCACTGTCCACTAGGGGCATCAATAATAGGACAGGATGTGCATGCTCAAGGACGTCAACGTTCTCGTTGTCGAGAAAGAATTTCTGATCGCCCTCGATATTCAACGCATGCTGGAAACCCTGGATGCGAACGAGATCCTTTTGGCCCACAGTTTTGCTGACGCGGCGCAGCTCGAGCACCATTGGCCGCGCATCAAACTGGCAATCGTCGAAGTGACCCTGGAGCCGCTCATCGCCTGTGCGCTGGTGCAGCGCCTGTTGGCGAGTGGTATTGCCGTCGTCTTGTCGACGGGTGACTCGATCGCCCTGGCAGAGGTGGACTTGTTTGCGTCTCTCCCCAGGCTGAGCAAGCCGATGGCTGAGAACGAACTCGTTCAAGCCATCGGCCAGGCTATGGCGATGCACGCCTAGTATGTAAGCTTAGAAAGAATGGTTGGACGTCGTCACCTGGGCCGAGACGGCGTCGGGACCGTAATCGGCCTCGCCGCTGATCTTGAGGATGTCCTGCAAACGCGTACGGGCGCGGCTGACCCGGCTCTTCATCGTGCCAACGGCGCATTCACAGATGGCAGCGGCCTCTTCATAGGAAAAGCCCGACGCCCCGATCAGGATAACAGCTTCGCGCTGGTCGTCGGGTAACTGGCCCAGCGCCCGCTTGAAGTCCTGCATATCCATTGAGCCATACTGGGATGGGTGCACTGACAACCGTTCGGTAAAGGCGCCATCACTATCCTGAACCTCGCGGCCGCGCTTGCGCATCTGGCTGTAAAATTCATTGCGCAGAATGGTGAACAGCCAGGCCTTTATATTGGTGCCCATCTCGAAGCTGGTCTGCTTGGCCCAGGCTTTCATCACGGTATCCTGCACCAGGTCGTCGGCCTTGTCGTGCTTGCCGGTCAAGGACACAGCAAAAGCGCGCAGGCTAGGCAAAGTCGCAAGCATTTCGCGCTTGAACGTCGTTGGTTCAGCGACCATGCAACTATTCTCCGTCTCGCGCTATTGAAGGGCCACGCTGAGCTTGTTCTGCGCCATCGAGGCGCTCGAGCAAGTCCAGCAGATTGTCTGGTACGCCTTCGTCCTGTACCGCGCCATAAAGCGCGCGCAGCCGATTGCCAATATCGGTATTTGGACCAAGCCCATCGTCGGCCTGCCCCAGGCGCGTCTGCATGCTCTGCTGGTTCACCAGTTTGTCCTTACTCATGGCGTCGTAAACACCGTCAAAAAAATGATTGCCCACATTCGAAATTACAAAGCATTAATCCGATAAAAGTTCCGTCACGCTTGGAACTTTCATTTAAGCTTATCGTTTTATGGACTCGTGCACTCACGAGCTCAGGCGTCACTTGGAGTTTGCTACATGACATTGTCTACGCGGATCGCTCCGCATCTGCCGTACCTACGGCGTTTTTCGCGCGCTGTAACCGGTTCGCAGACCTCTGGCGATGCCTATGTCGCAGCGACGCTGGAAGCGCTCATCGCAGATATTTCGCTCTTCCCTGAAGCGTCGAATGATCGTATCGCGCTTTACAAGCTTTTCTCCGCGCTGTTCTCGACATCTGCCGTCGACATCCCGCAGCCAATCTCGACCTACGCCTGGGAACAGCGTGCAGCCACCAATTTGGCAAACCTGTCAGCCCGGCCACGCCAGGCATTCTTGCTGGTCGCTGTTGAAGGTTTTACCCATACCCAAGCTGCCGAGATTCTGAGCGTTGCCGATAGCGAGTTTGCCAAGCTGCTCGACGAAGCGACCGCCGAGATTTCGCGTCAGGTTGCAACCGAAATCATGATCATCGAAGACGAGCCGCTGATTGCCATGGATATCGAGCAATTGGTGGAAAGCCTTGGGCACAAGGTGGTCAGCGTTGCGCGTACGCATCGCGAGGCTGTTACCCTGTTCAACCAGACCAAGCCACGCATGATCCTCGCCGACATTCAGCTTGCCGACGGCAGCTCAGGCATCGACGCCGTCAATGACATTCTGAACAGTCACTCGGTTCCGGTGATTTTCATTACTGCGTTCCCGGAGCGGCTGCTGACGGGTGAGCGGCCTGAGCCGACTTTCCTCGTGACCAAGCCGTTCAATCCGGACATGGTCAAGGCACTGATCAGTCAGGCCTTGTTCTTCGACGAAGGCTCACGCGCCGCAGCATAAATACAGTTTAGAGGCCGGGGTGACCCGGCCTTTTTTGTGTTTTGCAGGAACCAGCCCAAGCCTGATCCGTTATTTGGCAGATGGTGATGGCAGGCCCTAAATCGCTGGTTTCAAAAGATTAACCAGTAGCCAAATGTCTCATTTTACGGTGTTTTCCAAAGCGCCAAACGTTAACGGCCAAGAGAGATAGTTTTCGAAATGCCTCGCTTCAGGCGAGGCTTTTTTATTCACTGAACGGCGTCGAGTACCCAATGACCCTGAGCCCCGATACCGATGCACAACTGACGCAGTTGAGACTTCGGGCCCTCGGCGTGGCTTTGAATGTCAGTAGAATATCCGTATTTCACCAAAGACTTGATGGCCTGTTCGATCTGGCAGACAATCCGCCAGATGCCTGGCAGGCTCATGACATCGTCAACAGTCGCTCGAGCGAATTCATGGGGCCCGATATCGCCGCCTTGTTCGATGCCATGACGTCGCAGTGCATCGAGACGCAAGAGCCCCAGACGTTCGACTTTCAACTCACCTACGGATCGACGCAGCGACTTTTGCGGGCCGATATGGTTGCGGACCTCGATGGGGTTATGACGGTCTTCAGCGATATTACCGAAGCAATAAACCGCGATGCAGCGGTCAAGTCTTTGCTGCGCGAAGTAAGCCATCGCTCGAAAAACCTGCTAGCCATCGTGCAATCGGTCGCCATGCAGACTGCGCACCACACCGAAGGCGTGCGCGAGTTTCTCGACAAGTTCCGCGGACGCCTGCACGCGCTATCCAGCACCCAGGATCTGGTGACGGAAAGCGAGTGGCGCGGCACCCATCTTCAATCGTTGATCCGCTCCCAACTCAGCAGGGTTGGACACACTGCATTCAGCAACGTGCGGATATCTGGCGAAAATCCGCTGCTTGGCCCCAATGCGTCGCTGCACATTGGGCTGGCGATCCATGAACTGGCTGCCAATGCCACCCGCCATGGCGCGCTCGCCAATGGGCGCTCGGGCACTGTCGTCATCACGGCAGAGTTGGCGCAGGAAAATGCAGCGACAATGCTTATTCTTCAGTGGCAGGAGGATGGTCTGGACCCCGAACAGAATCGGCGGCCCCCACGCTTTGGCACACTCGTTCTGGAGCGCATCGTCCCGCTCTCGGTTGGGGGCTCGGCGATCCTGTCAATCGCAGGAGCGACACTTACTTATCGCCTCAACGTGCCATCTGATCAATTTGAGGCCTGATCCGCCCCTGCAAACTGGGGACATCGCCACACCCACGTATTACTACTTGCTATCTGGGCTGATTTTGCTTTTCTTGCAGGCGATCAAAATTGCCAGCCTCAATTTAGGGCAATCATCATTCAGGAAGGCTCCTGCTCTCGGGCGGGTTATGGGTGCGTATGGCGCTAACGCTTGCAGCTGCAGAAAAATGGCCCGTCGTCTCGATCAGCGATCTGCATAAGTCGTTCGGCTCCCTCGAGGTGCTCAAGGGCATTTCCTTTGCCGCCCGCGAGGGCGAGGTCGTGTCGCTGATCGGCTCCTCGGGTTCGGGCAAGTCAACGCTGCTGCGCTGCATCAACATGCTCGAAGTGCCGGATCGCGGCACGGTGAGCATCGACAACGAGATCATCAAGCTCAAGGGCACGTCGCCCAATCGCCAGATTGGCGACGAGGAGCAAATCCGCCGCATCCGCTCGGAACTCGGGATGGTGTTCCAGAGCTTCAATCTGTGGGCACATTTGACGATCCTGCAAAACGTCATGGAAGCCCCGCTCATCGTGCAGCGACGCAGCAAGGCCGAGGTCGAGCAGGAGGCGTTGGCCATGCTGGCTAAGGTCGGCATCCGCGAGAAGGCCGATGCCTATCCAAACCAGCTTTCGGGCGGCCAGCAGCAGCGCGCAGCCATTGCGCGGGCGCTCTGCATCAATCCACGCGTCATGCTGTTCGACGAGCCGACATCGGCGCTCGATCCGGAACTCGAAGTCGAGGTGTTGCGGGTCATCAAAATCCTCGCCGACGAGGGCCGCACCATGATTTTGGTGACGCACGACATGGAATTTGCCCGTTCGGTCAGCGATCGCGTCATCTTCCTGCACCAGGGCAAGATCGAGGAAGAGGGCACGCCCGATGAAGTGTTCGGTGCCACCAAATCGCTGCGCCTTCGCCAGTTCCTCAACGCGGCCAATCACGAATAGGCGCCCGACCAGGCGTCCATAGTTTTATCGATAACGGAGAAAACGATGAAAAAACTGATCCTTGCTACGGCCGCCCTTCTGGCGCTTGGCGCTTCGGCGCAGGCCCAGGAAACCGTCCGCATCGCGACTGAAGGCGCTTATGCGCCATGGAACTTCGTTAACGAAGCCGGCGAGCTGGCAGGTTACGAAATCGATCTGGGCAATGCCATCTGCGCCAAGGCCGGCATTACCTGTGAGTTCGTCGCCAATGATTGGGACTCGATCATCCCCAATTTGCTGGCCGGCAACTACGACGTCATCATGGCCGGCATGTCGATAACCGACGAGCGCCGCGAAACCATCGATTTCTCCGATAACTACTTTCCGCCTGATCCGTCCAAGTTCGTTGCTGCAGCCGGCGCAGGGATCGACATTGCCAATCTTGAAGGCAAGCGTATCGGCGTCCAGGGCGGCACCATCCAGGCCGCCTACGCGGAACAAAACCTGAGCGCCAACAACACGGTGGTATCGTTCAGCACGGCTGATCAGGCCATGGCCGATCTGGCTGGCGGCAATTTGGACACCATCATCGCTGATGGCGCCTATCTCGATCCAGTCGTTGCAGCATCGAACGGTGCGCTGGAGTTTGTCGGCGATGAGGTCATGATCGGCGATGGCATCGGCGCCGGCATCCGCAAGGACGAGCCTGAACTCAAGGCTCAACTCGACGACGCCCTTGCGGCCCTCAAGGCCGACGGCACCGTCGACAAGCTGATTGCCCAGTACTTCGATGGCCGTGGCCCGTTCTTCAGCGAATAAGCCAAGCCGCGTTTCGCCCTCTCCCGGTGCGGGAGAGGGCACTTCCCAGGATAATCAATGATACTGCCGGCTGAGACCCAAGCATGAGCGAAGACCTGGCCTTCTGGCTCAGCTATCTCACCAATGGCAAACACCTGACCTGGTACGCCAGCTTTCAGTTCACCATTTTCGCCGCGATCTCCGGCGGCACTCTCGCCGTGGTGTTCGGCCTGCTCGGCGCCAGCGCCAAAAATTCGCGGTTCTTGCCGGTGCGCATGATCGGCAATTTTTACTCATCCATCGTTCGCGGCGTGCCGGACGTTTTGTTCTTTTTGTTTTTTCCACTGGCCTTCGAGCAGGCTGTCGAATGGGCCCTGGCCAGCCAGGTCTGCACCGTGGATATGCTGGCCGCCCAAACCGCAGCCTGGCCGCCCTGCAAAGGCGCCAACTGGATCCTGGGCACGCCCCAATATCTGGTGCTCGCCTCGGTGTCGCTGGGGCTGGTTTATGGCGCCTTCGCAACCAACGTCATCCATGGCGCGATGCGCTCCGTTCCAAAGGGGCAGCTTGAAGCCGCGCGCGCGTATGGCATGTCGGCGGGCCAGGTACTGTGGCGCGTGCAGATCCGACAGATGTGGGTCTATGCCCTGCCCGGCCTGTCCAATGTCTGGATGCTGGTCGTCAAGGCGACCTCGCTGCTGTCGCTGCTGCAGATCGCCGATATCGTGCTCTGGGCCGACCGGCTCGGCGCTCCCAATTTCCTGCCCACGGTCGGGCTGGTGCACGACGATTGGCGCTGGCGCTATTACCTCGTGCTGTTCGTGTTCTACATTCTCGTCACGCTGGTATCGGAGAAAGTCTTCGGCGCGCTGATGGCCCGGATGGGTCGTGGCATATTGAGCGAGGTCCGCGACTGATGGATCGTTTTTTTGCCGAACTGGCGCTGTTTGCTCCCGCCGTCGTCTTCAACATCTATTTCGCCATCGCCTCGATCCCGCTCGGCTTCGTGCTGGCGGTTTTTCTGGCACTGGGAAAAGCCTCGACCAACCCGATTATCTCGCGGCTCAGTCGCGGCTATATTTACGCCTTCCGCGGCTCGCCGTTATTCATCCAGTTTTTCATGGTTTATTCACTCGGTCTGTCCTTCAATGTTAACATATGGCGACCGTTGGGCATCTCCTGGTTTGTGCTTCACCCGCTGTTCATCGGGCCGCTCGTGCTGGTCCTGAACACCGCGGCATACACCGCCGAAATCTTCTATGGCGCCCTGCGCGCGGTGCCCCGGGGCGAGATAGAAGCGGCCCGCGCCTATGGCATGTCGCGCAGCCAACAGTTCCGTCAGATCGTCTGGCCCAATCTGATCCGGCTGGCCTGGCCAGCCTATACCAATGAAGTCGTGTTCCTGTTCCACGCCACCGCCATCGTCTATTTTGCCCTGCCGGTCATCGGTGCCCAGAAGGATTTGATGATTACCGCCAAGGAGTTATTCGAACGCGACTATAATGCGTTCCTCCATTTCTCAGTCGCAGCGCTCTATTTCCTCGCGGTTTCGCTCGTGGTGTTCTTCGTGTTCGGACTGGTTTATCGGCGCCTGATGCGGCATATGCCACAGGCACCGCGCATGCGCTTTGCGCCGAAATGGATCCGGTGAAACCATGAAGATCATTGCCGATTTCTGCATCGTGCCGATGGGCGTCGGAGCCTCGGTATCCGCCTATGTGCTTGAGATCGCCAAGATCATCGACGCCTCAGGGTTGGTGCGCGTGATGCACGCCAATGGCACCAATAGCGAGGGCGAACTAGTTGAAGTTGCAGCGCTAATCGAAACCTGCTGCGCCCGCCTGACCGAAATGGGCGTCGAGCGAACTTTCTGCACCATGTCGTTTTCAACCCGCACGGACAAGGTCCAGACCATGGCCGACAAACTCGCAAGCATCGCCCGATGAGCTTTACCCTCCACCGTCACGCCCTTGCCGGAGACGCACCAGGCCAGACCACCGAGCTGTTCTGGTACACTGCAGGCCCTGAAGATGCCGCCACCCGCGTGCACCTCCAGGCGGCACTCCATGCCGACGAGCAGCCCGGCACCATGGCGCTGCACCATCTGTTGCCCATGCTGCGCGACGCCGATGCTGCAGGCGAGTTGAACGCCCATTTCACCATTTTTCCATCGGTCAATCCGCTCGGGCTCTCCAACCGCTCGCTCGGCCAGCACCTGGGCCGCTACGATATCCAGACCGGCATCAACTACAATCGCCGCTGGCCGGACCTCTTCCCACTGGTCTCAGAAGCGGTCGCGGGCAAGCTGGGGACTGATCCTGCGGCAAATATTACCGTGCTGCGCCAGGCGGTGCTCGACTGGATCGACGCCCAACAGGGTGGCACGGCCATCCAGCGATTGCGCCTGCTCGTGCTGCGGTCTGCCGTGCAGTGCGATATCGTGCTCGATCTGCACTGCGACGACGATAGCCTGATGCACATCTTTACCTCACCCGAGTTGATGCCGGGCCTGCAGGACCTTGCCGACTGGATGGGGGTCGCGGCGACGCTGACCGCCGAAGACAGCGGCGGCGGCTCGTTCGACGAGGTACTGCCCTCGCTGTATCGCAAGGCCCGCCAAGCCTATCCCGATTGCCCGGTGCCCAATGGTGCCGAAACCGCGACGCTGGAGTACCGCGGCCGCGCCGACAGCTACGATGCCCTGGGACGGCACGACGCTGAGGGTCTGTTCGGCTTTTTCGCAGGCCGCGGGCTTATCGCCGCCGATGCTGGTGAGCCATTGCAGCAGGCGCCAGCGCCCACCGTTTTTGAAGCGACCGAAGTGCTCAAGGTCGATGCTCCGGGGCTTTTGGCCTATCGCGTCGAACTGGGCGAACAGGTGGTCAAGGGTCAGCCCGTCGCCGACCTCATCGCCATGGATGGCCCGGATGCCTTTATGGCGCGCACGCCAATCCTCGCCGGAACCGACGGCTTCATCCTGTCGCGGATCACGGCCAAATACGTGCGGCGTGGCAGCGGCATCGCCAAGATCGTCGGTACGGACCCCATCCCTTCGCGCGCCGGCGGCTATCTGCTCGAAGACTAGAGACCGTGCTGTGCGTGCTCGAAGGCCCGGAACACGCCACGCAATTCGGCCAAGCCCTTCATTCGCCCTATCGTCGGATAGCCGGGCTGATAGCGCCGACCGAGATCGTCCAGAATATCCTGCCCGTGGTCGGGCCGCATCGGAATGCTGTGATCGGCACGGCCAGTGTCCCGGCGGCGCTTCTCCTCGCGCACAATGGCGGCAATCAGCGCCACCATGTCGGTATCGCCATCCAGATGCTCTGCCTCGAAGAACGAGCCGATGACATCGTCAGTATCCCGCTTGACGTTGCGCAAATGGAGAAAATGCACCCGATCACCCAGGCGGTCCATCATGCCCGGCAGGTCATTGTCCGGTCGCGCACCGAGCGAGCCCGAACACAGCGTCATGCCATTCGCCGGGCTGTCGATGGCATCGAGGATGTATTTGTAATCGGCCTCGGTCGACATCACGCGGGGCAAGCCCAATAGGGCGAATGGGGGATCGTCGGGATGGCAGCACAGCCGCAGGCCCAGATCCTCTGCCACCGGCACCACCTCGTCGAGAAAATCGACAAAATTGGCGCGCAGCCGATCCCGGCTGATGCCATCGTATTCCGCCAGATGCAGGCGCACGTCATCGAGCGTCATCGACTCCGTGGAGCCGGGCAGGCCCATGGTCACATTGCGCGCCAATTGCTTGCGGCCGGCATCGTCGAGCCGCGAGAAACGCCGTTCGGCTTCGTCGGCCATGGCATTGGTGTAGTCGGCGGATGCGCCGGGCCGCGCCAGAACGTGGATGTCGAAGGCGGCAAAATCATTGATGTCGAAACGCATGCATGAGGCGCCATTCGGGAGCGAATAGCGCAGATCGGTGCGCGTCCAGTCCAACACCGGCATGAAATTGTAGCAGATAACCTCGATCCTCGCCTCGGCCAGATGGCGCAGCGAGATTTTGTAGTTGGCGACATGCTCGCGCCAGTCGTTCTTCTGTTTTTTGATGTCTTCGCTCACGGGCAGGCTCTCGACCACGTCCCAGGTCAGGCCCGAGGGCGAGCCATCCTTGCGGGTTGCGATCTCTGCGCGGCGCTGGGCAATTTCCTCGGGCGACCAGATAATCCCGTTGGGAATGTGATGCAGCGCACTGACCACGCCGGTCGCACCCACCTGGGTGATGTCATCGATGCTGCATAAATCCTTGGGTCCGAACCACCGCCAGGTCTGCCGCATGTTACCGCTCCACTTTCTTGTATGGTAGTAACTGCCACAAGATTGCGGCGCCGCAAAGCTCTACAAGTCTTTGTCGTAAACGAACTTGGGCATTTCCCATTTCTTGAGCAGCGCAAAGATCCGCAGCGGGAAGCCCACCGCGAAGGCGACCAGCACCACGACATCGGTTTGAACACCGGCCTGCAGCCCCAGATAATAGATGACGGCGGTGACGATCGACACGGTCGCGTAGAGTTCGCTGCGAAACACCAGCGGCACATCGTTGCACAACACGTCACGCAATATGCCGCCGGCAATGCCGGTCACCATGCCCGCGACGATCACGATGATCGGGTGCGCATCGACCTCGATCGCCACGTTGCAGCCAACGATGGTCAGAGCCACAAGCCCCAATGCGTCGAGCACCAGAAACGGCCAGCGCAGGCGGTCGACGACCCGCGCTATTGCAATGGTGAACAAAGCCGCGCCACAGACCAGCAGCAAAATGTAGGGATTGCCGACCCAGTACAGCGGGTAATGCCCAAGGAAAGTGTCGCGCAGGGTGCCCCCGCCCAGCGCGGTCACGCAGGCCAGTAGACACACTCCGAACCAGTCCATCTGCCGTCGCCCCGCCGCCAGGGCCGCCGTCATCGCTTCGACGATGATGGCGATGTAAAAGACGATATGGAGCATGCGGGCAATCCTGTCGAACCTGGTTGTTCGAGGATTATCCAACGAGACGGCGGCAAACCCAAACGAAAACGCCGCCGGATTGCTCCAGCGGCGCGTCAGATTTATCGAGCCCGATCAGATGTGGATGGCGCCGTCGCCCAGCGACAAAGCGGCTTCGCGCACGGCTTCGGACAGGGTTGGATGCGCGTGGGTTGAACGCGCCAGATCTTCGGCGGAGCCTGAGAATTCCATCAGCACGACGAGTTCGTGTATCATTTCACCAGCGTTCTTGCCGATGATGTGAGCGCCCAAGACGCGGTCGGTGTTCACATCCGCCAGAATCTTGACGAAGCCCTGGGTCGCCAGCGTTGCCTTGGCGCGGCCATTGGCGGTGAAGGGGAATTTACCGATCTTGTACTCGGTGCCTTCGGCCTTGAGTTCGTCTTCGGTCTTGCCGACCGAGGCGATTTCAGGATTGGTGTAAACCACCGCCGGAATGGCGGCGTAGTTCACGTGACCCGCCTGGCCGCTGAGGATTTCGGCAATGGCAATGCCTTCGTCCTCGGCCTTGTGGGCGAGCATTGGACCGGTGATGACATCGCCGATGGCGTAAATGCCATCGACCGAGCTCTTGTAATGGGCATCGACGCGGACGCGGCCGCGCTCGTCAAGTGCCACGCCGACGATGTCGAGCCCCAGGCCTTCGGTGTAAGGCTTGCGGCCAATGGCGACCAGCGCGACGTCGGCATCAAGCACTTCTGTCTCGCCGCCCTTGGAGGGCTCCACGCGCACCTTGAGCGAGCCGTTTTCCTGCTTGTCGATACCGGCGACCTTGCTCGAAAGCTTGAACTCCATGCCCTGCTTTTGCAGGATACGCTGGAATTGGCGGGCCACTTCGCTATCCATGCCGGGCAGGATGCGATCGAGATATTCGACGACAGTGACTTGGCTACCGAGGCGCGCCCAGACCGAGCCGAGCTCCAGCCCGATCACGCCGGCGCCGATGACCACGAGGCGCTTCGGCACCTGCTCCAGCGATAGCGCGCCGGTCGAGGTGACGATGGTTTTTTCGTCGATCTCGATGCCGGGCAGGCTGGCCGAGACTGAACCGGTGGCGATAACGATATTCTTGGTTTCGACCTCGGTCGACGGGCCATTGTCCGGAGTGACGCGCACTTTGCCGGGACCGGCGATGGTGCCGATACCACGCAGTGTCGTTATCTTGTTCTTTTTAAACAGATAATCGACGCCGCTGACATTGCCTGCAACCGTATCGGTCTTGTGCTGCATCATCTGGGGCAGGTTCAGCTTGGGCGTCGGTATATCTATACCGAGCGCCTTGAAGCCATGGTTGGCTTCCTCGAACATTTCCGAGGCATGCAGCAAGGCTTTGGAGGGGATGCAGCCGATATTGAGGCAGGTGCCGCCCAGAGTGGACCATTTCTCGACGACACCGACCTTCATGCCCAGCTGCGCCGCACGGATCGCTGCGACATAGCCGCCCGGACCCGAGCCGATGATGATGAGATCAAACGCGTCTGCCATGATATCTAGCCCCGAAACCTGTTTTAGTGTTGCTGCGCCAATGCGACCCGCACTGCCAACAAGATGAATGTAATGCCGGTGACCCGATTAAACCACCGGCCAAACCGGAAAAAACCCTGTCGTACAGCCGGTGTCGTAAAGAAAACCGAGACTAAAGCGAACCAGGCAAAAAGCATGAGGCTCATGCAGACGACATAGAGCACTTTGACGTCGCCTGCGGTGTGGGCCGACACGAGCGTGGTGAAGAGCGCGAGGAAGAACAGGACGGCCTTGGGGTTGAGCAGATTGGTCAGGAATCCGAGCGCAAAGGCAGAGAAATCGCCACGCCGGGCGCCTGCCAGATCGGCCTCGGCGGGTGGTGTGGGGGGCGGACTGCGCAGGGCGGCGATGGCCAGCCAGACCAGATACGCAGCGCCTACCCACTTGATAATGTTGAACAAAAGCAGCGACTGTCCGACGATGACACCAATGCCGAGCAGGGTATAGCTGCCGTGAACCAGGATCGAGGTGGCGACGCCTGCCGAGGTAAACAGGGCCGTACGGCGGCCGTGCGAGATAGACTGGCGCAACACCATGGCAAAATCGGCGCCGGGGATGACGGCGTTGATGCCGAAAGCCAGCATCAGGGTTGCGAACTCAAGCCAGGGAAAAACCATTTGCCAGCATCCTCAAGGCGTTACCGCCGGTGACGAAGAGAAGCCCTGTTTAGCGCAGTCTGGCGTTTGGGGATACCGGGATCGCTCGCAGCTACTGCGCGAGGTCCTGGGCTTTGCTCAGGGCCTCGGGGAGCTGCTTGTCGATATCGAGATCACCGCTCTCGACTTTTTCAAGAAAAGCGTTGCAGAACAAGGACTTGTCGTCGGCCTGGTTATAGGCGCTCATGATCTGGCTGCCGCCGTAGGTCTGGGCCGAGGCGATCTCTTCCGGAGTGCCGCCACCGAGTTGGGCCGCGACCCTATCAGCCAGTTCGAGATAGCCGATATTGCGTAAGTACCAGTTATCAAACGCAGTTTTGTAGACGCTGTCGAGGCCGGTGGTCTCGTAGCAATGCGTGGTCATTGCTGAAACGATGGCTTCGGAGCCGTGGAAGGCCATGAGTTCGCCGACCAATTCGGCGTTGGCGGCCTCCTGAGCATTGGCCTGGGACGCAAGAAAACACATCATCGCGGCAAGCAAATATCTCAAACCATGCACTCCATCGGCGTATCCCGAGGCCCCTTTAGGACCGCAAATCAATAGCAATGTGTTAACGTTGAGCAGCCCTTGACGCTAACGTGAGTGACATAGCGCTCACCGTCACCAGCGATGCGACTTTGCCGGTCATGGCGTGATGGCGCGGCCGCCCGAAACATTGATGACCGACCCTGTCGTGTAGCTCGCTGCATCAGACAAAAGCCAGACGATGGCTTCGGCAACTTCGTGGGCAGTGCCAGTGCGGGCCATCGGCAGGCTTGCGGCGATGCGGGCGGGTCGCTCGGGATCGCCGCCCGATGCATGGATATCGGTTTCGATGATGCCGGGGCGCACGCCGTTGACGCGGATGCCCTCATTGGCGACTTCGAGGGCGAGGCCGATGGTGAAGCTGTCGATGGCGCCCTTGGCGGCGGCGTAGTCGACGAACAGCGATGGCGAGCCGAGTTTCGCGGCGGCGGAGCCGACATTGACGATGGCACCGCCCTGCCCGCCGAAGCGCGTCGACATGCGTTTGACGGCCCGGCCGGCGCAGAGGATCGAACCGAAGGTATTGATGGCGAACATCCGCGTCAGCCGCGCCATATCCATTTCATCGACACGGGCGGCAAGATCGACGACGCCAGCATTGTTGACCAGACCCACCAGGGGGCCAAACGCATCGGCAGCGGCGAACAGCCGGTCGATGTCGGCCTCGACGGAGACGTCAGCCTGAACGGCGGTAGCTCTGGCGCCGATCGCTTCGATCTGGCTACAGACCGTTTCTGCTGCGGCAGCGTTGCCGGCGTAGTTGACGACGACATCATAGCCGCGTTTGGCCAGCAGCAGCGCCGTCGCCGCTCCGATCCCGCGCGAGCCGCCGGTGACGATCACGACGCCATTTGCCATCTTTTAAGTCCCTCAAAAACGAAAAGGCCGGAGCATTGCCCCGGCCCTGATCAAAACTATGCCGACCTTAGAGGTCCAGCACCAGACGCTCGGGAGCCTCGAGGCTTTCCTTAACGCGGACGAGGAAGGTCACGGCTTCCTTGCCATCGACGATGCGGTGATCGTAGCTGAGGGCCAGATACATCATCGGACGGATCACGACCTGACCGCCCATGGCGATCGGGCGTTCCTGGATCTTGTGCATGCCCAGAATGCCCGATTGGGGAGCATTGAGGATCGGGGTCGACATCAGCGAGCCATAGACGCCACCGTTGGAGATGGTGAAGGTGCCGCCCTGCATGTCGGCCATCGACAACTGACCGTCGCGCGCCTTCTTGCCCAGGGTATTGATGCCCTTTTCGATTTCGGCGATCGACATCTGGTCGGCGTTGCGAACAACGGGAACGACCAGGCCCTTTTCGGTGCCGACGGCAACGCCGATGTGGGCGTAATTCTTGTAGATCAGCTCATCGCCATCGATCTCGGCGTTGAGCGAGGGAATTTCCTTGAGGGCGTGCACCACGGCCTTGGTGAAAAAGCCCATGAAGCCCAGCTTGACGCCGTGCTTCTTCTCGAACAACTCCTTGTAGGAATTGCGCAAATCCATAACCGGCTTCATGTCCACTTCGTTGAAAGTGGTCAGCATGGCGGCGGTGTTCTGCGCATCCTTGAGGCGACGGGCAATGGTCTGGCGCAGACGGGTCATCTTGACCCGCTCTTCGCGGCTCGCGTCATCGACCGAGCTTGGAGCCCGTGGGGCGGCTGGAGCCTTTGGCTCAGGCGCCTTGGCAGCGGGGGCGGAGGCCGGAGCTGCCTGCTGCACCTTGGGTGCTTCGGCAACGGACTGCGACGGCGCAGCGGCGGGAGCCGAGCCAAGGCCACGAATGGCGCCCAGCACGTCTTCCTTGAGCACCTGGCCGGACTTGCCCGAGCCAGAGATATCGGCGCCGTTGAGGCCGTTTTCAGCGATCATCTTCTGCGCCGATGGGGCGGGAGCACGATCGCTGGCGGTCACGGGCTTGGAAGCGGCTGCCTCTGGCTTGATCTCTTCGGGACCCGCAGCATTGTTGGCTGGCGCGTCGGCCTTGGCCTCGGTCGGCTTGGGCGTCACGACAGCACCGGAGGCGCCGATAGCACCCAGCAGGGCACCGACATCGACGGTTTCGCCGGGCTGGGCAGCGATGGCTTCGAGAATGCCGGCGGCAGGCGCCGGCACTTCAATGGTCACCTTGTCGGTCTCGAGTTCGACGATGGGCTCGTCAGCGTTGACACTATCGCCAACCTGCTTGAACCACTGGCCGATGGTGGCTTCGGTGACGCTTTCGCCCAGCGTTGGGACACGGATTTCAGTCGACATTGGGTTGTCCTTTATTGTCCGAGGGCTTCGTCGAGGAAGGCCTGCAGTTGGGCGAGATGGGTCCGCATCAGACCCGTGGCAGTGGAAGCAGAAGCCGGGCGACCGGTGTAGCGCACGCGCTGGCCGGTACGGCCCATCTGGTCGAACACCCATTCGACATAGGGCTGGATGAACGCCCAGGCACCCATGTTCTTGGGTTCTTCCTGGCACCAGATGATCTCGGCGTTGCGGAAGCGGTTCAACTCGTCGAGCAGAGCCTTGGCCGGGAACGGATAGAGCTGCTCGATGCGCAAGAGATAGACATCGTTGATGCCCTTCTTCTCGCGGTCTTCGAGCAGATCGTAATAGACCTTGCCGGTGCACAGCACGACGCGACGGATCTTGTCGTCGCTGACCAGATTGGTCGTCGTCTTGGGGGCGCCGGGTGCCTCGGCATCGTCCCAAAGCAGACGATGGAAGCACGAGTCCGGACCCATTTCGACGAGGCCCGAAGTGGCCCGCTTGTGGCGGAGCAAGGACTTCGGCGTCATCAGGATCAGCGGCTTGCGGAAGTCGCGAGTCACCTGACGGCGCAGGGCGTGGAAATAGTTCGCCGGCGTCGTGCAGTTGGCAACCTGCATGTTGTCTTCCGCGCAAAGCTGCAAGAACCGCTCGGGACGGGCCGAGGAGTGCTCGGGGCCCTGGCCTTCATAACCATGCGGCAACAGCATCACGAGGCCCGACATGCGGAACCACTTGCGCTCGCCCGAGGAGATGAACTGATCGATCACCACCTGAGCGCCGTTGACGAAATCGCCGAACTGGGCTTCCCAAATGGTCAGCGCCTTGGGCTCGGCGAGCGAATAGCCATACTCGAAACCGAGCACGGCTTCTTCGGACAGCATGGAATTGACGACTTCGTAGCGCGACTGGTCATCGGACAGATTGTTGAGCGGCGTATAGCTCTTGTTCTCGACCAGTTGGTCGTTGAGAACCGAGTGACGCTGGCTGAAAGTGCCGCGTTCCACGTCCTGGCCGCTGAGGCGCACCGGGTGTCCCTCGGTAACCAGAGTGCCAAGGGCCAGGGCTTCGGCAGTCGCCCAGTCGATGCCTTCACCGGCTTCGATCGCGGCAAGACGATTGTCCATGAAGCGCTTGACCGTCTTGTGGACGTTGAAGCCTTCGGGGATGCGCGCCAGTGCGGTGCCGATCTTGGCCAGGCGATCGATTTGCACGCCAGTGTCGCCACGGCGCGGGCCTTCCTGATCGGCGGGACGGAAATCCTTCCAGGCGCCGTCGAGCCAGTCGGCCTTGTTGGGGCGGTAATCCTGGCCGGCCTCGAATTCGGCTTCGAGCTTGGCGCGCCAATCAGCCTTGAGCTTGTCGATATCGGTAGAGGTCAGCAGGCCTTCGGCAATGAGCTTTTCCGAATAGATCTCGAGCGTCGTCTTGAGGCTGCGGATCTTGGAATACATCAACGGCTGGGTGAAGCTGGGCTCATCCCCTTCGTTGTGACCAAAGCGGCGATAGCAGAACATGTCGATGACGACAGGCTTGCCGAACTTCTGGCGATATTCCACCGCGACCTTGGCGGCGAACACCACAGCTTCGGGATCGTCGCCGTTGACGTGGAACACCGGCGCCTCGATCATCTTGGCAACGTCGGTCGGGTATGGCGACGAGCGCGAATACATCGGGCTGGTCGTAAAACCGATCTGGTTGTTGATGACGAAGTGGATCGAACCGCCGGTGCGATGACCCTTGAGGCCGGAAAGGCCCAGGCATTCGGCAATGACGCCCTGCCCGGCGAACGCTGCGTCGCCATGGATCAGCAACGGCAGCACCATGGAGCGATCCGGCTTGCCATCGGTCGCGATGTTGACGAGCTTGCCATCGGGGGCAATGTGCTGGTCCTGCTTGGCGCGCGACTTGCCCAGCACCACGGGATCGACGATCTCGAGATGCGATGGATTGGCGGTCAGCGAGAGGTGGACCTTCTTGCCGTCGAACTCGCGGTCGGACGAAGCACCCAGATGGTACTTCACGTCGCCCGAACCCTCGACGTCGTCGGGGTAGAAGGCGCCGCCCTTGAATTCGTGGAACAACGCGCGATGCGGCTTGTGCATGACCTGGGTCAGCACGTTGAGGCGGCCGCGGTGGGCCATGCCCAGGACGATATCCTTGATGCCCAGGGCACCGCCGCGCTTGATGATCTGTTCGAGCGCAGGAATGGTGGATTCCGAGCCGTCCAGACCAAAGCGCTTGGTGCCGGTATACTTGACGTCGATGAACTTCTCGAAGCCTTCGGCCTCGATCAGCTTGTTGAGGATAGCCTTCTTGCCTTCGGCAGTGAAGGTGATTTCCTTGTCCGGGCCTTCGATGCGCTCCTGGATCCACTGCTTGGCTTCAGGATCGGAGATGTGCATGAACTCGATGCCGACCGTGCCGCAATAGGTGCGGTTCAGGATTGCCAGCATTTCCGGGAGCGTCGCGTATTCGAGGCCCAGATAGTTGTCGATGAAGATCTTGCGGCTGTAGTCCGCCTCGGTAAAACCGTAGCTGGCGGGATCGAGCTCTGGCGCCGGCTCATCGGCCTTCATCTTGAGCGGGTCGAGATCAGCGTGCAGGTGCCCGCGCATGCGGTAGGCACGGATCATCATGATGGCGCGGATACTGTCGCGGGTGGCCTGCAACACGTCGCCGACGCTGCTCTTGGCGACGCCCAGGGCCTCGGCCTTCTTGGCAATGGCCTTTTCGGTCTTGATGGCGACTTCGCCCCAATTGCCGTCTAGCGCACTGACCAGTTCGCCATTGGCGCTCTGTGGCCAATCCTTGCGGCCCCAGCTGGCACCTTCGGCATTTTTCTCGGCGACGCCATCGTCGTCGTCGAGCTTGCCGAAAAAGCTCTGCCAGGTGTCGTCCACGCTTGCCGGATCGGCCTTGTAGCGCGAATAGAGCTGCTCGATGTAGTCGGCGTTCCCACCATAGAGGAACGAGGTCAGCAAGAACGCGTCGTTCTTTTCCTGTCGTGTCATCGCTTTTTTGTGCGAGGCCCACGCCCCGCCATCCTTCTCAACGAACCGGCCAAATCACCGGCTTCTTTGCGGTCAAATAATTTGCGAGAGAGTGACCGCATTTCCTTTGTATCTTGTTAAGACTTGCGGCGCCACTTGGCGCCGCTGCTCACTCGATTGTGTTTTCGTATCGCACAGCTTGGTTTAGCACCGTTCTGTGTCCGAAGCGCGACCAAGAGGGGCCGCTGTTGCAATCAACCCTTCAGCAGTTCAGCCAGGGTGCGGCCAATCCGGGCCGGCGACTTGGAGACCCGAATACCAGCCGCTTCCATGGCCGCAATCTTGTCTTCCGCGCCGCCCTTGCCACCGGAGATCACGGCGCCAGCGTGGCCCATGGTGCGGCCTGCGGGCGCGGTCAGACCGGCAATGAAACCGGCCATTGGCTTGCGCCGGCCGCGCTTGGCTTCGTCGATCAGGAACTGCGCGGCTTCTTCTTCGGCCGAACCGCCAATTTCGCCGATCATGATGATCGACTTGGTGGCTTCGTCGGCGAGGAACATTTCGAGCATGTCGATGAACTCGGTGCCCTTGACCGGATCGCCACCGATACCGACAGCGGTGGTCTGGCCGAGGCCTTCATTGGTGGTCTGGAACACGGCTTCATAGGTAAGCGTGCCGGAGCGCGAAACAATACCCACCGAGCCCTTGGAGAAGATCGAACCGGGCATGATGCCGATCTTGCATTCTTCGGGGGTCAGCACGCCGGGGCAGTTCGGCCCGATCAGCCGCGACTTGGAGCCGACGAGCTTGGCCTTGACACGCACCATGTCGAGGACGGGCACGCCCTCGGTGATGCAGACGATCAGCGGGATTTCCGCGTCGATGGCTTCCTCGATGGCGGCAGCGGCACCGGGAGGCGGCACATAGATGACCGAGGCATTGGCGCCGGTCTTGTCCTTGGCTTCGGCGACCGACGCGTAAACCGGCAGGTTCACCGCGCTATCAAGGCTCGAAGTCCAGGTTTCGCCGGCCTTCTTGGGGTTCACGCCGCCCACCATCTGGGTGCCGTAATAGGCCAGCGCCTGTTCGGTGTGGAAGGTGCCGGTCTTGCCGGTGAGGCCCTGAACGAGAACCTTGGTGTCTTTATTGACGAGTATCGACATGGGTTTGGTCTCTCTGAGCGGGCGTTAGGCGGCGGACTTGACGGCAGCGACGATCTTTTGCGCGGCGTCGTCGAGGTCGTCGGCGGAGATCACGTTGAGGCCGGAATTTTCAAGGATGGCCTTGCCTTCCTTGACGTTGGTGCCTTCGAGGCGAACCACCAGCGGAACCTGCAGGCCCACTTCCTTGACCGCAGCGATGACGCCTTCGGCGATGACGTCGCAGCGCATGATGCCGCCAAAGATGTTGACCAGAATGCCCTTCACGGCCGGATCGGCAGTGATGATCTTGAACGCCGCCGTCACCTTCTCCTTGGAAGCGCCGCCGCCAACGTCGAGGAAGTTCGCTGGCTCGGCGCCGTAGAGCTTGATGATGTCCATGGTGGACATGGCAAGGCCGGCGCCGTTGACCATGCAGCCGATATTGCCGTCGAGGGCGACATAGGCGAGGTCGAACTTGGAGGCTTCGATTTCCTTGGCGTCTTCCTCGCTGAGGTCGCGCAGGGGCTTGAGCTCTTCGTGGCGGAAGGCGGCGTTGTTATCAAAGCTCACCTTGGCGTCGAGCACGCGCAGATGGCCGTCGGTCATCACGATCAGCGGGTTCACTTCCAACAGGCTCATGTCGGTTTCGGTGAACGCCTTGTAGAGGATCGGGAACAGCTTGGCCGCGTCGGCCTTGGCATCGCCATCGAGTTCCAGCGTCGAAACGATCTCGGCGATATTGGCTTCGGTGACGCCGGCGGTCGGGTCGATGTCGACGGCGACGATCTTTTCGGGCGTGTCATGGGCCACGGCTTCGATGTCCATACCGCCTTCGGTCGAGATCACGAAGGAGACGCGGCCGGTGCTGCGATCGACCAGCAGCGAGGTGTAGAGTTCGCGGGCAATGTCGGCGCCGTCTTCGATATAGAGGCGGTTGACCTGCTTGCCGGCGTCGCCGGTCTGCTTGGTGACGAGGGTGTTGCCCAGCATTTCCTTGGAGAAGGCAACCACGTCCTCGATGGTCTTGGCGAGGCGCACGCCGCCCTTGGCATCGGGGCCGAGTTCCTTGAACTTGCCCTTGCCGCGGCCACCGGCGTGGATCTGGCTCTTGACCACATAGAGTGGACCCGGCAGCGACTTGGCAGCGGCTTCGGCTTCGTCGGCAGAGAAAATCGCCACGCCTGCCGCCACGGGAGCACCGTAGGATTTCAGCAGCTCTTTGGCCTGGTGTTCATGGATGTTCATTCAAAGTCCCCTTGGGGTGAAAATCTTCTGCCGATTTGTCGATCCGGCTGCTGCGTCGGCCTCCCCTCCCCCATGAGGAGAGAAGGCTTCATCCGGTGGTTAAATCAGGCCAGCTTGGGCGCGATCTTCTTGCAGGCTTCTATCAGGCCTTCGACCGAAGCGACGGAGGCGTCGAACGCCTTCTGCTCGGCGGAGTTGAGCGAGATCTCGAGGATCTTCTCGGCGCCACCGGCACCGATCACCACGGGCACGCCGACATAGGTGCCTTTGACGCCATACTGGCCATCGAGATAGGCGGCAGCGGGCAGGACGCGCTTCTTGTCCTTGAGGTAGCTCTCAGCCATGGCAATCGCCGAAGTCGCGGGCGCATAGAAGGCCGAGCCGGTCTTGAGCAGGCCGACGATTTCGGCGCCGCCGTCGCGGGTGCGCTGAATGATGGCATCGAGCTTGGCCTGGCTCATCCAGCCCATCTTGACGATGTCGGTCAGCGGAATGCCGGCAACGGTCGAGTAGCGGGCCAGCGGCACCATGGTGTCGCCGTGGCCGCCCAGCACGAAGGCGTTGATGTCTTCGACCGAGACCTTGAGCTCGTCGGCGATGAAGTGCACGAAGCGCGAGCTATCGAGCACGCCGGCCATGCCGATGACCTTGCTGGTCGGCAGGCCTGAGAACTTCTGCAGCGCCCAGACCATGGCGTCGAGCGGGTTGGTAATGCAGATGACGAACGCGTCGGGCGCGTATTTCGCGATGCCGGCGCCAACCTGCTCCATGACCTTGAGGTTGATTTCGAGCAGGTCGTCGCGGCTCATGCCGGGCTTGCGCGGCACGCCGGCGGTAACGATGACGACATCGGCGTCGGCGAGGTCTTCGTACTTGGAGGTGCCGGTCACCTTGGCGTCATAGCCTTCGACGGGAGCCGACTGGGAGATATCGAGCGCCTTGCCCTGGGGCACGCCATCGACGATATCGAACAGTACGATGTCGCCGAGGTCCTTGAGGGCCGCCAGATGGGCCAGAGTGCCACCGATCTGACCCGAGCCGATAAGAGCGATTTTCTTGCGCGCCATAAGTCCTCATCCCGTCTGCGTTGAATTGGCGCACGTCTTAACCCTAGCGGCCCGGAGGGGCAAGTGAACCCTTCGTCTAAAGCCGCAAATCGCCCTTGCCAAAGGGCGAAGGGGTCGTGCCGGATAGGCAAGGACACAAGGCAGGGAAACCCAGTGTCCGCTATTGCGCCGCTTCCGTGACGCGCAGACCCTTGCCGAGATAATCCTCGGACTGCATTTCATCGAGCCGGGAGATGGTGCGCTGGAACTCGAAGGCGGTGCGGTCGTCGAGGCCAAGCTGTTCGAGCGGCACGGCAAAGCTGGCGCCGAGTTTGACGCCGCGATCGTAGAGATTATCGATCAGCAGGATGAAACGCTTGGCCGCATCGGATTTGGTGCGGTCCATCTGCGGCACGCCATCGATGATGATGGAATCGAAGGCGTGGGCGATGCGAACGAAGTCACGCGAGCCGAGGGGCTTTTCGCACAGATCGGCAAAGGCGAACCGCGCCGCGCCCATCGCTACGAGAGGCACCGGGATTTGCCGGCCGATGCTTTCGACCACGCCGGGCCTGCCGGGCGCACCGCCGGTGATTCTGAGCCAGAGGCGGTCCATTTCGGCTTTGGTTTCGGGCCCGCTGCCAAAGGCATAGACGTGCTGGCCGGCGAATTTCAACCGTCGATAATCGCGCGCCGCTGGGAGAGAAGCGACAGTGACATGGGCCTTGAGCAGGTCGATAAACGGCAAAAACAGCTGGCGGTTCAAGCCGTCCTTGTAGAGCTGGTCAGGCTCCACGTTGGACGTGGCGACGAGCGTTACGCCATGGGCAAAGAGCTTTTCGAACAGCCGAAACAGCAGCATGGCATTGGTGATGTCATGTACGTGAAATTCGTCGAGGCACAGCAGACGCAAATTGGATTTGACGATCGGGCGGACCACCGCCTCGACCGGATCGGCATCGTGGCCCTTGTCGCTCTTGCGGAAGGCCGACATGCCGGCGTGCATCTCGTCCATGAACTCGTGGAGGTGCACGCGCCGCTTTTCGGCGATCGGCACGGCATCGTAGAACACATCCATCAACATGGTTTTGCCGCGCCCGACCTCACCGTGCAGATAGAGCCCTTTTACCGGTTGTGGCTTGTCGAACAGCCGCGCCAGAAAGCCCTTGGGCTGCTCGGCGACCAGACCGGCAAGAATCTCGTCGAGCAGGGCGACAGCGTCGACCTGCGCCGGATCGGCAATCAGCACGCCCTTGCCGGCGAGGTCTGCATAGGCAGCTGCAACAGGGCCAACTTGGGGATCTAAGGAACTCTGGGACACGCAGCAGGCTCTAACTAAAAACTCATCGGCAGCTTGTCTAAACCCAAGCTACGAGATTGGCGCGACGGCGTGGTTCGACGGTCCACAAGCAGGATTGGTGAAATACCGCGCCCCGGTCACTAAAAAGCCGGCCTGGTGGGCCGGCTTCCTGGAATTAGCGCGCCATCGAGATCGGCTGGCCGCCACCCATGGTGCCGATATAGCGGCCACCACTTGGAGCGAGGAAAGCGGCGATATTGCCGTTCTCGTCATAAAGCTGCAGCTGGCTGCCGACCTGCTGCCAGCCACTGACCGAAGCCAGCGCCGGAACCGCGCAACCGGGCGCCGAGGCGCGATAATAGCTGGTGCCGTCCTTGGCAGTCATCGGCAGGTTGAGGCGGCACGATGCTGCGCCGGCAGCGACGTTCCAGGTGCCTTCAGGACCGCTGCTCATGCCACCGACGCCGGGCTGGGCCGGCGGCGTCAGGGAAGCCATGGGCGAGGTCGGCGTGGTTGGATAAGCGCCTGGCGTTGTAGGATAAGCGCCGGGGGTGCCCATGCCGGGGGTGATCGAAGCGGTTTGTGGATAGGCAGGAACGCCGCCAAGCACGGGTTGACCCGACAGTCCGGGAGCGGGCGTGCCCGAAGCGCCGATCGCTGGCAGCGTGCCCTGCTGAACCGTCGAAGTCTGCACCGGCTGCAATTGCGCGGGTGCGCCAATGGTATTGAGGTTGGCAGTATTGGAGCCCGTCGACTGGCAAGCGGCCAGCGCCAGAGCAAGCATTGCAATTCCCGCAGCGGAACTCGATCTGCGCATCCAAACCGTCATGAGGTTCGCTCCTGCCCGAAGGCTTAATAAAAGGTTAACAGGTTAATTGGCTTATAGCCAAAGCCTATGCTGCGTACAACTGCCCGAACCGCTCGGCATGCAACACATAATAGTATGGCCGATTTGCGTTTTACGGGGTCGCCATGTCTTTCAACAGCGCTTGCGCAAGAACAGTTGCATCTGCCGCCTCGGTTTCGGGCACTTCGATGGGCGTGCCACCCTCCCCGAACGGATTGCGGACGCCCGGCAGTGCGCCTTCGCCAAATTCCAGCGGGTGAAAGCCATGCGCCCGCAGGGCCACGACGAGGACCCGGGCGGCTGAGGGGTCTTTTACCTGCGCAATGATCTGATAGCTCATGGTTATCTCCGGTTGGCCGGCAATCCTGACGCGCCATCGCCGAACGGGCAAGCGGCTTACCGCCGGCAAGCTGGCGTATGCCGGTTCATCAAAATGCTGTATTGGGGTCTAAAGCATTTCACCGCAAGGTGATTTGCCGCTAGATAGCCGGCGGACTTACCTCGTCGATGACCCGTAAAGCCGCTGCAGGGGAATGAATGGGCGCCTATATCCTTCGCCGCCTGCTGCTGATGATCCCGACGGTGTTCGGCATCATGGCGATTTCCTTCGTCATCACCCAATTCGCGCCCGGCGGCCCGGTCGAGCAGGCACTGGCCAATCTCAGCGGGCAAAACCAGTCGATTACCGAGCGGGTGACCGGCAGCGCCGCGGGCGATTTTGCCGGGCAACCCAACCAGGGCGGAAAAGGCGGCGCCTATCGCGGCAGCCAGGGGCTATCGCCGGATTTGGTGGCGCGCATCGAAAAGCAGTTCGGCTTCGACAAGCCGCCGCTCGAACGCTTCGGGCTAATGCTGTGGAATTATCTGCGCTTCGATTTCGGCGACAGCTATTATCGCGACATCTCGGTGATCGACCTGATCAAGGAGAAAATGCCGGTTTCGATCTCGCTCGGGCTGTGGATGACGCTGATCGCCTATGGCATTTCCATCCCGCTTGGCATCAAGAAAGCCGTGACCGATGGATCGCGCTTCGACGTGTGGACCTCGACCATCGTCATCATCGGCTACGCCATCCCGGGATTTCTGATCGGCATCATGCTGATCGTGCTGTTCGCCGGGGGCAGCTTCTGGTCGATCTTTCCGCTGCGCGGCCTGACGTCGCCGGGCTTTGACAGTTTTCCCTGGTGCCGCCAGATCATCGACTATTTCTGGCATATGACGCTGCCCATCATCGCCATGGGCTTGGGCGCTTTCGCGACCACGACGCTGTTGACCAAGAACTCGTTCATCGATGAAATCGGCAAGCAGTATGTGACGACCGCTCGCGCCAAGGGGCTGACGGAGCGGCAGGTGCTGTATCGGCACGTGTTTCGGAATGCGATGATGCTTATTATCGCGAGCTTTCCGGCGGCGTTCATTGCCGCGTTCTTTTCCGGCTCACTGCTGATCGAGACGATTTTTTCGCTCGATGGGCTGGGGCTGCTGGGGCTGGAGTCGGTGTCCAACCGCGACTATCCGGTGGTGTTCGCCACGCTCTATATCTTCAGCCTGCTCGGGCTGGTCATCGCGTTGATTTCGGACCTTGCCTATATGTGGGTCGATCCGCGGCTCGACTTCGAAAGCCGCGAAGTATGACCGACCAGGCCCAACAGGCGGCAGTGCTCGAGGCGCCACGCAACGCTCGGCTGTCCCCGCTCAACCGGCGGCGCTGGTCCAACTTCAAGGCCAACCGGCGCGGCTGGTGGTCGCTGTGGATATTTTTGGCGCTTTTTTTAGCGACGCTGGGGTCCGAATTTATCTCCAACGACAGGCCGATCATGGTCTCCTACAAGGGCGAACTGCTGTTCCCGGCTTTTGTCGATTACCCCGAATCCAAGTTTGGCGGCTTTCTGGCCGTCACCAATTACCGCGATGAATTCGTCGCGTCCGACATCGCCGCCAATGGCTGGGCGGTGTGGCCGCCAGTGCATTTTTCCTACCAGACCGTCGATGGCTTTTTGCCCTATTCAGGCTCGGTGGCGCCAAGCTGGCTGATAGGCTGGGAGGAAATCTGCGCGCGCTATCCGCTGCAGACGGCCGACCCGAATTGCAACTGGGGCAATTATCATTGGCTCGGGACCGACGAGCGCGGCCGCGACGTGCTGGCGCGCCTCCTCTATGGGTTCCGCATTTCGGTGCTGTTCGGGCTGACGCTGACGCTGTTTTCCTCGGTCATCGGCGTCGTTGCAGGCGCGGTGCAGGGCTATTTCGGTGGCTGGACCGACTTGCTGTTCCAGCGCTTCATCGAAATCTGGACCTCGGTGCCGGCGCTTTATCTGCTGCTGATCATTTCTTCGGTGATCGCGCCCAGCTTTTGGGTGCTGCTGGGCATCTTGCTGCTATTCTCTTGGGTATCGCTGGTCGGTATCGTGCGCGCCGAGTTCTTGCGGGGGCGCAATTTCGAGTACATCGCCGCGGCCCGCGCGCTGGGCGTATCGAACCTCACCATCATGTTCCGGCACCTGTTGCCCAACGCCATGGTGGCGACGCTGACCTTCATGCCGTTCATCCTGTCCGGCTCGGTGGTGACGCTGACCTCGCTCGATCTGCTGGGTTTTGGCCTGCCGCCCGGCTCGCCATCGCTGGGCGAACTGCTGGCGCAGGGCAAGAACGATCTGCAGGCGCCCTGGCTCGGCCTCACCGGCTTTTTCACCATCGCCATCATGATGACGCTGCTGGTGTTCATCGGAGAAGCGGTGCGCGACGCGTTTGATCCGAGAAAGTCGATGGGATGACCACCCCCCTCCTCTCGGTCCGCGACCTGACCATCAGTTTTGGGGCCAATCGGGCGACGCGGGCGATATCGTTCGATATTGCCAAGGGCGAGACCGTGGCGCTGGTGGGCGAGAGCGGGTCGGGCAAGTCGGTGACGGCGCTGTCGGTGCTCAAGCTGTTGCCGCCGGCGGCGCAGTTCTCGGGGCAAATCCTGTTCAAGGGGCAGGATTTGATCACGGCGCCGGAGCCTGAGCTGCGGGCGGTGCGCGGCAACGATATTTCGATGATTTTTCAGGAGCCGATGAGCTCGCTCAATCCGGTGCATACCATCGAGCGCCAGATCGGCGAGGTGTTGGCGATCCATCGCGGAGTGCGGGCGACGGCAGCGCGGAAGCGGACGCTCGAGCTGCTCGATGCGGTGGGCATTCCCGATCCGGCGAGCCGGCTGGCGTCCTATCCGCATCAGCTGTCGGGCGGGCAGCGGCAGCGCATGATGATCGCCATGGCGCTGGCGAACGAGCCCGATCTGCTGATCGCCGACGAGCCGACCACAGCGCTCGACGTGACGGTGCAGGCGCAGATTTTGACGCTGCTCAAGACGCTGCAGCAGCGGTTGGGCATGGCGATGCTGTTCATCACCCACGATCTGGGGATCGTCAAAAAGATCGCCGACCGGGTTTGCGTCATGACCAATGGGCAGATCGTCGAGACCGGGCCGGTGGGGCCGCTGTTTGCCGATCCGCAGCATGCCTACACAAAGCATCTGTTGGCGGCGGAACCACGGGGCACGCCGCCGCTGTCCGATCCGGCAGCGCCGGCAATCGTCGATGTGGCGGACCTCAAGGTGTGGTTCCCGATCAAGCGCGGGCTGTTGCGCAAAACAATGGGTCACATCAAGGCGGTGGATGGGATCGATCTGTCAATCCGGCGCGGCGAAACGCTCGGGGTGGTTGGCGAGAGCGGCTCGGGCAAATCGACGCTGGGCTATGCGCTGTTGCGGCTGATCCCGTCGCAGGGGCGCATCGTGGTGCTCGGCAGCGCGGTGCAGGGCCGCTCGTGGAAGGCGATGCGGCCGCTGCGGGCGGACATGCAGATCGTGTTTCAAGATCCGTTTGGCTCGCTCAGTCCGCGACTGTCGGTCGACCGGATCATCGGGGAGGGGCTGGCGGTGCACATGCCGCGGCTGTCGGCCAGCGAGCGTGACGAGCGCGTGGTCAAGGCGCTGCAGGAGGTGGGGCTACCGCCCGAGGCGCGGTTCCGCTATCCGCACGAGTTTTCCGGCGGCCAGCGGCAGCGCATCGCCATCGCCCGGGCCATGGTGCTGGAGCCCAAGTTCGTGGTGCTGGACGAGCCGACCTCGGCGCTCGATGTGTCGATCCAGGCGCAGGTTGTCGATCTGCTGCGCGACATCCAGCAGCGCCATGGGCTGACGTATATGTTCATCAGCCACGACCTCAAGGTCGTGCGGGCGCTGGCCAACCAGCTGATCGTCATGCGCAACGGCAAGATCGTCGAGCAGGGTGCGGCAAAGGACATTTTCGAGGCGCCGCAGACGGATTACACCAAGGCGCTGATGGAGGCGGCGTTCGATGTTGCCGTGGTGACACCATCGCTTGATCCCCCTGTCACCCCCGCGAGTTTGCCCCTAGTCTGAACAGCGAATACGCATGAACACCGGAGTTGTCTGATGAAGTTTGTCCCCCTCCTCATGACGGCCCTGGTGGCCCTGTGCAGCGCCAATCCAACGCTGGCGCAGACGCCGACGGACACCTGGGTGCATGCCTTCACCATGAACGAGGCGCCGAAATATCCCGAGGGGTTTACCCATTTCGACTATGTCAACGTCGATGCGCCCAAGGGCGGCGTAGTGAGGATGGGC
>Ga0247806_10000392_pt1 | contig 28543 bp, 23 predicted proteins | sample UWRJL059202B1_FD_179935 | JGI IMG/M metagenome (GOLD analysis project Ga0247806, IMG submission 179935) | Plant litter microbial communities from Arlington Agricultural Research Station in Wisconsin, United States - UWRJ-L059-202B-1 | ecosystem: Environmental > Terrestrial > Plant litter >... | reverse complement strand
ATAGGAAAACAGCTGCTCATGACGCGTGGCACCCTTACTACATTTAGTATTGCTAATGATGTTGCCAAATATTTTGCCATTATTCCAGCATTGTTTATAACTGCTATACCGGCGCTACAGGGGCTTAACATCATGAACCTGCACAGCCCGGAGAGTGCCATACTATCGGCAGTGATATTTAACGCTGTAGTTATCCCGTTCCTTATTCCGCTTGCGTTAAAAGGAGTCGCTTATAAGCCCATTGGGGCATCGGCACTGCTTCGCCGCAACCTTCTAATTTACGGTCTTGGTGGTGTTATTGTTCCATTTATCGGCATAAAACTTATTGATGTTGTTGTTGCCTTATTCATCTAAAAATATCTATTATGAAAAATACATTTTTTCAGGCTATAAAACTTTCATTGGCATGCCTGATTTTATTCTCCGGGATTTATACACTTTTTATTTTTGGCATCGCTCAGGCTTCACCTAACCACGGTAAAGGCGAAATAATAGTTGCCAACGGTAAAACTTATTATGCCAATATTGGCCAGTCATTTAGCGCTAATACATATTTTAACTCAAGGCCATCGGCAGTAGCATACAACGCGGCAGGTTCCGGAGGCAGCAATAAAGGCCCAGCTAATCCTGAATACCTTGCCGAAGTACAAAAACGTATAGATACCCTGCTTATACTTAATCCTGATATGAAACGCCGTGATATCCCAGCCGATCTGGTTACTGCAAGTGGTAGTGGGTTAGATCCTCATATATCGGTATTGGCTGCAAAATTTCAGATAAAACGAATTGCAAAAGTAAGGAACATTAAAGCAGCCGAGCTTGAAACTCTTATTGAAAACCATACCGAAAAACCACTGATCGGTCTATTTGGCCCCGAAAAAATTAATGTACTGGAATTAAATATTGCGCTGGATAAATTTAAGTAACAACACTTCAACAAAACAAAAAACAACTTAATTAGACAAAATGAAAACACTAAGCACATTTGTAATGCTTTTTATTATTGCTGCGGGTATGAACGCGCAGGACACAATTACAAAAAAAATTCCGTTTGACGGTATGGACCTTACCTGGATAAACGGGCAAAACAGGCAAAAAAATTTCCCCCTTACCTTAAAAGATAAAGATGGCGAAACTATACTAACCGGCGTTACTTACCTTGATACCTATTACAACTACAACTTTGCAAACCCTATAGATAATACCCAAACCATATCGGCCACAATGGGGCGCCATAACGAGTTTACCGTTAACCTTGCAAGCATAGGTTTCGAGACCAGTTATAAAAATATCATTGGCCGTGTGTGGCTACAGTATGGGCAAATGGCATCGGTAGTAAATGATGTAGACGGTTCTGTTAACAGGGGCCGAAATACAAGCATCAACAACCTTAAATACATTCGCGAAGCTGCTGCAGGTTACCACTTTGATGTTTGGCATGGCATTAATGTAGAAATGGGTATATTTATGAGTTACATAGGCCTTGAAAGTTATGTAACGCAGGAAAACTGGAACTACCAGCGTAGCATGCTGTGCGACTTTACACCCTTTTATTTTACCGGTGCACGTGTACAGATGTTCCCTGCTAAAAACCTTAAAACCGAGGTTTGGCTGCTTAACGGCTGGCAGAGCTACAATAGCTTTAGCAAAGGTCCTGGCTTAGGAAGTTCTACTTACTACCGCCCTACCGAAAACCTGCAGCTTGTGGCTAACTTTTACTTAGGTAAAGACACTCAAAACCCCGATGTTATGGGTAATCAGTCTAAAAGGCAGCGTTTTCACCACGACAATAGTGTTGTGGCACGTTATTACAAAAATTCCGAGTCGAAAGGGATATCGCAAATGGCGTTCAGTCTAAACTCGCATTACGGTTTCCAGAGCAACAACCAGGCAGGCGATATAGTAAAAGCAAAAGATAACTTTATGCTGGGTAGCTCTTTAGCAAACCGTATCTGGTTCAATAAAAACAAACTTGCGCTTACGTTAAGGGCAGATTATATGACCAACCAGTCGGTAGTAAATGGTGTAAATACTTCGCCTTACCTTGCCTTTACTCCTGCCGCTACGGGCGATGTACCCAACAATTATGATGAGGCAATTGCCAATGGTGACAAACTGAAAATATTCCAGTTTACCTCTACATTTGATGTTATGCCGAGCGACTACGTTACCTTCAGGCTGGAATATGGCTACAGAAGTTCTAACATACCTTATTTTACAGGACATGGCGGAACAACATCAGCCAGCGGATGGACAAACGGCCCTACCAGCGATTCGCCGTGGGCAGCCGTATTAAAAAAGAATGAAAACAGGATTACACTTGCCGTAAACTTCAGGCTATAAACTGTGGATACCGAAAAAGAAATAAAAGAAAACGACGTGCAGCATTTTCTCGGCCTGATACAAAAGTCGCGAAGAGCAACGAAAAAAATATAATTTGAATGACTTGAAAGGGAAACAGCCGCGATTTTTAATTGAAATTATACAGGCGTTAAACAATTTGAAACATGAATAGCCTAACAAATTTAGCTCTAATGTTATGCCTTACTGTAACAGCAGCAACAGCACAAACAGATACACTGCAGGTTATACCACCGTTGCAGGTACCATTTTTAAAAATAAGCGGATATATAGAAACCTATTATTCATACGATTTTAATACTCCTGAAAACAACACACGTCCCAGCTTTATGTATTCGCACAACAGACATAATGAAGTAGCCCTGAATTTAGGCCTTATAAAAGCAACGTATAACAATGACAAAGTTAGGGCCAGCCTTGCCCTCATGGCAGGAACTTACACAAATGCTAATCTTGCTGCTGAAGAAAGTACCCTGAAAAACATTTATGAAGCCAGCGCAGGTATAAAAATCTCCAGGAATAGCAATCTCTGGATCGATGCAGGTATTTTTACCTCACACATTGGCTTTGAAAGTGCTATAGGAAAAGATTGCTGGACATTAACCCGTAGTATTTCTGCAGAAAATTCGCCTTACTATGAAAGCGGGGCAAAATTATCATACACATCAGTTTCCGGAAAGTGGTTTGTAAGTGCACTTGTACTCAATGGCTGGCAGCGTATACAGAGGGTGGATGGTAATAAAACTATTGCCTTTGGCCACCAGCTGACATATAGGCCAAATTCAAAAGTTATTCTAAACAGCAGCTCGTTTGCAGGCAATGACAAACCTGATAATGATAAAAGGATGCGCTATTTTCATAACTTTTATGGGCAGTTTATGGTAAACGAGAAATTAGGAATTATAGCAGGGTTTGACATTGGGGCCGAACAAAAAGCTAAAAACAGTAAAAGTTATTACAGTTGGTACACGCCTGTATTAATAGCTAAATACTCCATTAATAAGGCGTCTATAAGTGCACGCTGCGAATATTACGCTGATGAACATGGGGTAATTGTAAACACCGGTACAGATAATGGATTTAAAACCTTTGGTTACTCGTTAAACTTCGATTACACTATTTACAGCAATGTTATATGGAGGATAGAGGCACGAAAACTAAACAGTAGGGAGGCTATCTTTACTAAAGATGGCAATGCAACTAAAAATAACACGTTTGTTACATCCGCACTGGCAATATCATTTTGATGAATAGCGAAAAAGAAAATAACGTACAGCATTTTCTCGACCTGATACAAAAGTCGCGAAAAGGAAAGTTTAAAGTCTACATCGGTATGAGTGCCGGGGTGGGCAAAACTTTCAGGATGCTGCAGGAAGCGCACACCCTGTTGCGAAACGGCATTGATGTAAAGATAGGGTTTATAGAAACCCATAACCGTAAAGAAACACACGACCTGCTTGACGGGTTGCCTATTGTACCCAAACGTTCGCTTTTTTACAAAGGCAAGCACCTTGAAGAGATGGATTTGCAGGCAATTATTAACCTGCGCCCAGAAGTTGTTATTGTAGATGAACTTGCCCATACCAACATAGAAGGCAGTAAAAACGAGAAGCGCTGGCAGGATGTAATGGAAATTCTTGATGCAGGTATAAACGTGATAAGCGCAGTTAATATTCAGCATATTGAGAGTTTAAATGATGACGTGAGGGAGATTACCGGTGTTGAAGTTAAGGAACGTATACCCGATAGTGTACTTAAAGCAGCAGATGAAGTGGTGAACATAGACCTAACTGCTGATGAGCTTATTGCGCGTTTAAAAGAAGGTAAAATATACACCGAAGACAAGATAGCCCAGGCACTTAAAAACTTCTTTCAATCAGGGCATATATTGCAGTTACGGGAGCTGGCCCTTAAAGAAGTTGCCAGCCAGGTAGAGCGCAAAGTTGCTACAGAGGTTGCAGGTACCACCTCTTTTAAACAGGAACGATTAATGGCCTGTATAAGCAGTAACCATAGCACGGCAAAAAAAGTATTGCGCAAGACCGCACGCCTTGCCAACCATTACCACAGCAAATGGTATGTATTGTATGTAGAAACACCAAATGAAGCTGCCGATAAAATAGCTCTCGACAAACAACGCCACCTCATCAATAACTTTAAACTGGCTACAGAGCTGGGTGCCGAGATCATTAAAGTTAAGAGCCACCGCATAGCAAAAACCATTACTGAGCAGGCCGATGCGCGCAAAATTACCACAATATGCATTGGTAAACCGCACCTTACGTTACTGCGGGTAATTTTATCGACAAACATTTTCAACGAACTTTTAAATAAGCTATCTTCGAGTGATATAGACCTCATCATTCTATCCTGAACATGAAAATAAAAACCAAACTTATCCTTGCAATGGGATTGCTGTTTATGCTGATACTTGCACTATCTGCTTTAGCTATCCGCCAGGTAAACCTGCTCGCGCAGGACACTAAAAATATACTGGTAGCCAATTATAAATCGCTGGATTATTCTCGCAATATGTATAAGCTGCTTGATAATGATGCCAGCGAAGTATCGTCATTTGAAAAATTCCAGATTGCACTCGACAGGCAGAAAAACAACGTTACCGAGATAGGCGAACAGGAATTAACTGCAGACCTGCAGGAAGACTTTAATGCCCTTATAAAAAAACCTGACGATTCAGGCCTTAAAAATAAAGTACGGAGCGACCTTAACAGCATCATGAAATTAAACATGGATGCCATTAAACGCAAGGGTGACACAGCAGAAAAAACCGCAGAAAATTCGATACTCTGGATATCCATAACCAGTTCATTTTGCCTTATAGTAGGCTTTACACTTATCGTAAACCTGCCTGGCTATATTGCAAACCCCATTCGCGACCTTACCGAAAGCATTAGGGAAATAGCGGCTAAAAACTATTCGCGACGTGTAAAAGTTAATGGTAACGATGAGTTCTCTATACTAACAAAATCGTTTAATACCATGGCACAAAAGCTACAGGAATACAACGACAGTAACCTTGCTAAACTAATGATGGAAAAGCAGCGTATAGAAACCCTTATCAGCAATTTGCATGATCCTGTTATAGGCCTCGACGAAAAACATAATATCCTGTTTATAAATGATGAGGCTCTTAAAATATCCGGATTAAAAAAAGAGAGAATTATAGGGCAGCCAAGCCAGCAAATTGCTTTGCAAAACGACCTTATGCGATCGCTGTTACAACACCTTGCCACAACTACACAAAAACAGGAAACCCTTAAAATTTATGCAGATAACAAAGAAAGCTATTTTGAAAAACAGGTAGTGCCTATAAGCATTATTCCTACGGGAGAAACTGATGTTAAGCCTATAGGGTCGTTCATTATTTTAAGAAATATAACCTCTTACAAAGAGCTCGATTTTGCCAAGACAAGCTTTATAGCAACAGTATCGCACGAGTTTAAAACGCCAATTGCGTCTATGAAAATGAGTTTGCAGTTGCTTAAAAATGATAAGACAGGAAACCTTAACGAAGAGCAAAAAAGCCTTGTAGAAAGCATTAAGGATGATACCGAAAGACTTTTAAGAACCACAGGCGAATTACTGAACATCACTCAGGTAGAAACAGGTAAAACGAGTATAGATATTGCTGCCTGCGAGCTGGATACGTTGGTAAATGAGGCCGTAGAAGCCAATAAACCACAGGCCATTGCCAAACAAATAACCATACAGCAGAATCTATTATCTGGCTATACTGAAATATTGGCCGATGCCCAAAAAACAACCTGGATAATCTCTAACCTCATCTCGAATGCTATTAGGTATTCTTATGAGAATTCTGTTGTATATATATCGTCGCAAGAAAACAAAGGGAATATAGAACTTACTGTAAAAGATAATGGTACCGGTATTGCCGAATATTACCTGCCTAAGATTTTTGATAAATACTTTCGTGTACCGGGAACACAAAAGGAAGGTACAGGCTTAGGGCTTGCCATAAGCAAAGAATTTATGGATGCACAGGGAGCAACAATAAAAGTAAAAAGTACCCCGGGAGAAGGCAGTGAGTTTACACTGATTTTTAAAAAAGCGTATTAGATTTTAATTCTCTCAAAAATGCTTTTTGTACTATTCGCTAATAGGTATGCGGTTATTAGACATTAATATACTCTTAAAAAGAAACACACCATCTGGTAACCATAAATATGCCCAAGGTTACGTAGTTCATTAAGCGTAAATATGAATAATTGTTGTCCTGATTTGGTTAGAAAACATAAAATATATTCCATATGTTATAAACACCGCTTTTGGCAAAGTATTATTTTTAAGCCATAATTACGTAAGCAGACAACAACTCAAATGGAGGTTAAACTCAACAGATTTTTAGAGGCACAAAATCAAACCTATTTAAAAGCTTTATCAGAAATTAAGAACGGGCGAAAAGAATCGCACTGGATGTGGTATATCTTTCCTCAGGTAAAAGGACTTGGGCAAAGCGAAATGGCAAACTACTATGGTATTAATAGTTTAGATGAAGCTACTGCATATCTTGAGCACCCTGTATTGAGAAAACATCTTGTAGAGATTAGTACTGCCGTGCTACACGTTAAAGACAAAAGTGCGGCAGACATTTTTGGCTCGCCCGATGATCTTAAGCTACGCTCCTGCATGACGCTGTTTGCCAATGCAAAAAACACAGATACGGTTTTTAGTGACGTTCTCGAAAAATATTTTAGTGGAAAAGAAGACTTGGGTACGCTTGATTTAATTCGTAAACAAGTCTTCTAATATATTAAACATTCAATTTTTACAGCATAGTTTATAAAAACCAAAGGCCGCAACTGTACTACTCAGTCACGGCCTTCTACATTAAAACCCCTCTATTATTATCTATTTATAAAGTTGATGATTTCTTCGTTAAAGCGGTGCCTGTGTGTATAGAACAGTCCGTGCGGCGCATCGTCATACACTATATATTCTGCATTGGGCACACGTTTAACGGTTTCTTCGGCAGATGCATCTATAGGCACAGTTTCATCGGCTTTGCCATGAAGTACTAAAAGCGGAATGGTAACGGCATCAAGATCTGCCCTAAAATCGGTGGTAGACCAGGCATGCATTGCTTTAAGGGTAGCATAACCTGCCGAATTTAACGCAAGTATAAGGTCGCGTTGCAAAAACTCTTCGCTTACCGGATGGCTAAATAGGTTAACCCCATAAAAGGTTTTTGCAAACCCGGCAAGAAACTTAGGCCTGTCTTCTTCAAGCTGTTGCTTTATTTCGTCAAATATTTGTTGTGGCAACCCTGTAGGATTATCGTCTGTTTTAAGTAAGTATGGTGTTACAGCACTTATAAGTGCCGCTTTTGTTACCCTGCCATCTGTATTATATTTAGAAAGGTAACGGGCAACCTCGCCACCACCCATAGAGAACCCCACAAGAGTAACATTTGTAAGATTTAAATGTTCAAGTATAAGTTTAAGGTCCTGAGCAAAAGTATCATAATCATATCCGTCCCACGGGCGTGACGATTTGCCAAAACCCCTGCGGTCGTAAGTAATTACACGAATATTATGTTTAGGCAATTCGTTTACCTGATACTCCCACATTTCATGGTTAAGCGGCCAGCCATGTATAAGTACTACAGGCCTGCCCCTGCCTATATCCTGGTAAAATAGTTTTACTTCTTCTGAACTTCCTGATAAACTAACAGAGTTTGTTGTAATAAATGGCATAGCATTATTGTTTTTTATTATTTATAACCTAAAGTTAGGAACAACAAAAACCGTGTCAAATACTATTAGCAAATAATTAGCTATTGTTAAACAGCTACAACATAAAATTATATGTTACAAGAATTAAAGTGTAATAAAAATGTTTACACTACCCCCATTTTTTCCATAATAAATGTAGCACTTTTATTTTTACAGATGCCATCGCGCAGACGATAGTCAAAGTAAAGTTCATTATCTACTATCTGCACTTCAAAGCAACGGTTAATAAGATTTTCAGGATATTCTTTGGCAGTATTACAAACCTCAATATCGTGAGTGGCTATGGCACCAATAGCATTAAGTCCCATCATCCGTTTTACAACTTTAATGGTTCCGGTACGCTTATCATCAGAATTTGTACCTCTTAAAATCTCGTCGAGTAACACAAAAGCCCTTTCTTGCTCTAAAGCATCCATTATCTGGCGAAGACGCTTTATCTCTGCAAAAAAATATGATTCAGAGTCGGATAATGAGTCGGATAATCGCATAGATACCAATACAGGCAAAGGATGTACAATAGCTTCTGTAGCGCAAACAGGTGCACCTGCACCTGCTAAAACCATATTGATGCCCAGGCTGCGTAAAAATGTACTTTTACCCGACATGTTAGACCCGGTAAGTATGGTAAATGCAGGTGTAAAGTTTACATCGTTGCCCACCCTTGTGCTTTTTTTAATAAGCGGATGCCCAAGGTCTTTAAAAACTATTTTTGAGTTAGAGTTTAATTGCGGAAACGTAAAATCGGGGTTGTTGTAATACAGATTAGCAAAACTGCCCAGTGCTTCGGCTTCTGCAATTGCATCAAGCCAAAGGATAACATTTTGAGCATGATTTTTTTTCCAGTTAAGCAATGATTTTAAGGTATGAAAATGAAATAACGAGATTGCATTAAGAACTGCTGCCCCAAGAACGTTGTTTACAATATCCATTCGCGAAAAAAGTAATGCAAGTTTTTTAATGTGTGTACTTGCCTTTTGCCCGTCGCTTAAAAGTATTTTTTGAAGGTTTTTTAATTTTTCGCTGGCAAAAGTCTCGTTCTCCAGTTGTTCAATAATAAGCCCATATCTATGTATAATTTCATGTATCTCTGTAGTATGCCCAATCTCATTTTTTATAATTTTTATGTAGCCCAGTATAAAAATAAAGTTAAAGCCTATAAGGTATTCTGCTATTGTAAGTAAAGTATCGTTACCTGCAATTAAATAACCAATAATACTACCCAACAGGGCTACAGGAGATATAACTGCAAGAATACCGGATACGGCAGACAAACGTGCCGGACTATGTTTAAGCCATTCCTGTAACTTGTGGTAAGCCCCTGCACTATCTTTATTACTTTTACCAAGAGCCATAACCTCCTGTCTCCATTCGGGCTTGGCAGCAAGTTCTTTTACAGCTTCCTGATTGTGCAAAATTTCTGGTTGTGGCAGTACATTAAGTAATAATTCTGCAAGCTTATTACTTCCTTTAAAAGTCTCGGTGCGATTAAGGTTATGAAATAAAGAACGTTGCCCAAAAATATCGAGATCGTGAGAGTAAGCATGGTTATGGTTAGCAAAATGAGCACCATCTGTAAAAGGGATACCTTGACCGCTAAGATAGGTTATTTCGTCTTCATTAACTTTTACAAGAGCTGCTGCCCTTGCCTTTTTTAAAGATACGGCTGTATGCAGCCTCATTAAGCCCGAAAATGCAATAGCACAAATAATCAAGGCAATTACATAACGAACAGCATCTGCGCTTTGCAGGCTGTAATACCCTAAAATTAAAAATGCAATGGCTAATGTAAACCGTATAAGGCTTATGGTATTGTATTGTTTGGTAAGTTGTGCAAGTTCTTTTAAAAATTGTTCCTTGCGTGCAGTATAAAATTCCATGGTTATGTGCTAAGCCGCAAATATAGAAATAAAAAATCCTGCCGAAGCAGGATGTGCATTAGCTTTCATGAAATACCAGCAATGGTACATTGCTATGGTAAGCCAGCTTTTTAGTAAGGCTCCTGTGAAAAAGGCTTTCGAAGAAACCACGTTTGTGGGTTCTCATGACCAGAAGGTCTACCTTTTGGTTATCTATAAAATCCAATATGGTTTGCTCTATATGGTCTCCGGCAATGTTAAAGAAATCGATGTTTTCATCGCGGTAATAAATCTTCCACTCATTTATCTTTTCGTCAATATCTTCGGGGTCATCATCATTTTTAATGTAAAGGCATTGTACCCTTGCACCAAATTTTTTAGCAATATCTAAAGCCTTTCTCAGGGCATCATTATCTTTATCCTGGTACTGGGTTGTAAAAGCTATGCTTGTTATAGATTTATAATCGGCCTCTGCCGGAATAGCCAGCACAGGTGCTTTAGAGTTAGAAATTACAGAGCCTGTTTTAGAGCCAAGAAATGTTTCTTTAAGCCCTGTTGCTCCTCTGGTACCCATAACGATCATGTCTATAACCTCATCGTCACAAACTTTATTAATGTTATAAATAAGGTCGCCATATTGTAGTATGTTGCGCATTTTTACATGGCCTAAATTATTCTCTTCAGCTATTTTGTGCAGTCCGGGAAGCTCATCCCTAAAACTTTCAAACTGATTCATTTCTACAATATCAAAAATCTCCATTGTAGAATCTGGTAAAGACGGTGTTTCTACAATAGGCAAATCATATACATGGAGTACAATAAGTTCTGCTTCAAAAGAGTCAGCAAACTTAAGTGCATATATAAATGCCTTGTGGGCAGCCTCAGAAAAATCTGTTGTAAAAAGTATTTGCTTCATGGTGTTTATTAGTATGGTTGAGTTAAAGATAACAAAAAACAACAATGTTTTCTTACTTTTTATGCAATGGTTAACACTTAATAATTATACATATAAATATCTCATTATAAATTATTTAAACTAATTAAATTATTTTTCTCAATACATTTCAGCACTATTTTATCACAAAATTTTGTAAGGCTTCCAGTGGTCAGACCCACTTAAAATTTTATCAAATGTGTATTTATTAAACTCATTTTTAGATAATTGATGTGACCAACTAACCCTGTTTTTAGTATTGCTGCCTTCTCCGCTGTTATTATATTCGGCATAAAAGCAGGTACTTTCTTTATCAGGAAACATTTTATCACCCTGCCAGGGATTCCAGCCTTCAGGAACGATATGTTTACCTAATATGCAATTTATAAAAACAGTTTGGGCATACGGTCGCCACGGCCTGCCAAGATAGCATTTAATAACTTCGTCTTTTGCAACTATATGGCAATTAAAAAATACAAAACCATAGCGCTGGTTACTTGTAGTTGCAGCAGCTGTTATGTAAGAATTTGATAGATTTTTAATGGTACAGCCTGTAAAAACAGCAGTAGCCTCGCCAAAAATAAAATCGGTAGTGCCTTGTATGTAACAATCTTTATAAAACTGCCGGCTATGTCCTGTAGCAGCATAAAGTGCGTCCTGGCATCCTGTTATGTTGCAATTTACAGCAATAAATCTGTCGCCTTCTACATGTAGTGCAACCGCCTGCCCCTCGTTGCAGGATGTGTTAATAATGGTAAGGTTATTAAGTTTAACATCATCTCCGGCTATAAGCATAGTGTAAGAAGTAAACGTATTTATTTTTTCCTGATTTACAGATTTAATTTTGCCCGAGTAATCATTATTGCTTATAATAGTAGTCGCTGCATTTTCGCCTTGCAGGGTTACTTTTTGTTTCCAGGAAGGAATAACTATTTTCTCATTATAGGTACCCGGTTTTATTTTTATTACTACTTCTGCCGGACCTAAATCTCTAATAGATGTAATAGCATTTTGAATAGAGTTAAAATCGCCGGTACCATCCTGAGCAACTGTCAGCGTTAAATAGGGCTGTTGTGCATCACATAAAAATGAGCTTAAAAAAACGACAAACCAAATTATTACTTTCATATTCAATACATTGAAGTCTTATCAATCTAAATAAGTTCCATTTCACTTACTATTTCTCTGTTACCCTAAACCAGTCAAAATCGGCATAACCTCCCCTATTGGCCTCCTGAGTGCTAATGCTAAGTAAACCTACTTTTGCCCCTATCCATTTTCCAGGCTTTGCCTCAAACGTTTTGCCCGCATTTAAAAAATCCTTCCCCTTTTCGCTATAACTAAATTGGCACTGTCCGTTAGGCTCATTTACTTTTACTTTAAGGTATACTTCATTACTGCTTAGCTTCGTTTCAAACAAAATCTTTTCGGGATTACCCTTATCAGCATTTACTGCCCCTCTTAGCTGTAAATAATATCCATCTGCCTTATTAGTAATTACTAAACACTGATAATCTAACCCCATAACAAGCATCCCGGCCGATTTACCTTCTTTAGCATCTTCGGGAGTTAATTTTACTTTTGTAGTTGTAACAAAGTTTGGTGCAGGAAATTTTTGTAGTAACAGGTTAGGTACATCCCAAAGACTTTTAGAACCTTCAGGAGTCTTTATAGAGAACAGGCGCAGATAGTTTTTACCGCGCAATTTTGAACTCCAGACCAAATTTGAGTTGGCGCTCCATTGCCATTGCAGCCCTAAGCTATCAGCATCAAATTCATCAGTTTCATAAGGTGTAGTTATCGTGCTTTTCTTTGCTATATTTGGTTTTTTATGTGTCGAAACCGGTTCGCCAATGCCATTTTTATCATAATCAATACCCATAACAGGCCAGTCTTTTTCCCATTTCATAGGCTGTAGGTGTATAACGCGGCCATAAGCATCCAGATCCTGAAAATGGTAAAACCACGATTCACCACCCGGAGTATCTACCCACGCTCCCTGATGAGGCCCATTTATTTTTGTTGATCCCTGCTCGAGCACAATCTTTTCTTCGTAAGGGCCATAAATATTTTTAGATCTTAGTATTAACTGCCAGCCTGTAGCAACACCACCTGCCGGGGCAAATATGTAGTAATAGCCATTGCGTTTATAAATTTTGGGCCCTTCTACCGTTGGGTGTTTGTCGTGCCCATCAAAAACATGCACCCCTTTGTCAATAACTTTAGTACCTTCAGGGTTCATTTTATTAATGGTAAGTATACTTTTAACCCCTGCACGGCTGCCTGCCCAGCCATGTACTAAGTAAGCGTCGCCGTTATCATCCCATAGCGGGCAGGAGTCTATAAGCCCTTTACCCTCCATTACAAGTACAGGTTGCTCCCACTGCCCCAGGGGATCTTTTGTTTTTACCATAAAAATACCAAAATCAGGATCGCCCCAGTAAATATAAAACTCCCCTTTGTGATAACGAATGGCAGGTGCCCATACACCATTACCCCGTTGTGGAGTGTTATAATGCTCTAAAGGCAAAACATCTGTAATGGCATAATTAACAAGCTGCCAGTTCACCATATCTGTAGAATGCAGAATGGGCAACCCGGGAGTTTCGTTAAAACTGGATGCTACCATATAGTAATCATCGTTTACACGAATAACATCAGGATCTGAATAATCGGCAAATAAAATGGGGTTTTTGTAAGTACCATTATTTTGGTCTGATACCCATACTTCAGATACATAAGGCTTTTTCTGTTGTGCTAACAAACTATGTGATGTAATGAGGCATAAGCCAATGGCAATAAAAATAGTGTGGGTATTTTTGATTTTCATAGTGATTAATTGACTGTTTAATGACCTTTATTTTTATTCACTTTTCTTGCAATAACATATGCTATAGGTTCATCGTTAATATGCCCTTCCAGCCACGATAGCAGGTCGAGGTAAAGGAAAGCCCTACGCTCAAAAGGATGGTTTTCATATTGTTTAAGCACAGTATGAAATTTCCTGAACTCATTTTTTATCTCTAATGGCGATATTTGCGATAGGCTGCTTAAAAACTGCATTAATGCCTTTTGCACCTCGTGCAAATGGTTCATTTTACTTAAAAATATCCGGGTAGATTTTATAAGGGCTTCCAGCCTGTAGTCCTGCCCTGCCTCATAATGTGCTGCGAGGTTTAATATCATGGTAAAACACACTAAGTCTTCGCGCAGCTGCGTGGTCTTATTGTCAATAATTTTTTTAAGGAAGTAAATACATTTATCATATTTGCGATTGCCAAAATAGAGGCACGCCATTTTATAATAAAGTATCATAATATGGTGTTCATCTACCTTATCCCTATAGCGGTCTATTTTTTTATTTATGGTATCCAGCAGTTCCTCGCCACCGGTATACTCTGCCTTCATAAACCTTAAATTGAGTTTGTTAGAATATACGTATAAAAATGAAAGCACTAAAATATTATCATCTTCCGGTATATCAGTATTGCTCAGTATTGTTTCAAAATTATCTAAGGCAGCTTCAAACTGTTTTATACGGTTAAGGTAAAAAAGCGATTCTAATACATAATGATTACCCTTAATGTAAAACACAGGGTGTACAGCAATTAAATGAGGGGTTTTATCAAATAGTGCCACCCATTTAGTAGCATATTTATAGCACGACACAAAATCCTGAATAATAAAACTGTACCATACATAAGCCTGGTAGTACCATAGTTTTTCTCTAAAACCAAGTCTTTTTTCGTGATACTCCGGCAGGTGGGCAAAAAAATGGTCACTCACTTCTTTTTTTTCATGGGGCGTGCGTACATAACCGTTCTTTAAAAAGATATTATATAGATACAGTGTAAGGTTAGACAGCTGACTTGCAATACCATTAAGATGCGTTAGCTCATTAGTTTGTTCAATAAGCAAATCGGCCCGGTTAGCACGGCTTCGGGTAATGTATTGCGACTCAATTATCTTTTCTAAATCCAGAATTTCGTATCCTATATTCTTTTCTTCATATAAAAGAGCGAGCGCTTTGGTCTTATCAAGCAGTTTAAGGCTTTGCTGGTACAGTCCCTTTCTGTATAATATCATGGCAAAATCCAGCTGTTCCCGTATTTGTAAAGGCACGCTGCGTACAGCGGGATTCAATCGCAAACTCGTCAGGATTTGGTTATACAGGTGCGACTTAATGTTAGATAACTGCTGCTTAGAAATATCTGTGGCTTTAAGTATAGCAGCCTCATCATATTTATTTTGTGTACAAAGTATTTTAAAAAGGCTTATAAACTTACTCTCGCTATTCATGGCAACCCTGCCCGCGTATAGCGAAAACTGTCGCTTCTCGGACGCAGTTAGTGATTTTACGAGGGCAAATAAATTATCGGTTAGTTCGTTGTTGTTTTTAATCATTGTAGTAGCTCTTGTATGCATAGAAACTTAATATACATCCATATTACATCGGAAATTTAAGCGTTTTTTTTTCTATAACCATCCGGTAGTGTCTAATAATTTTATCAAAAATAGTAGTTAATAGCCTTACATAGTAGCAATTTTAAAGCTATTATTAAGATCAAGCATCGTAATAAAAAAACACATAATATACTAAAAAACAAGTACTTAATAATTAATTATGCGCGCCTACCATCGTAAATAGTGATTTTTTAAAAAAACCATTTTTTAATAATAACAATAAATTAGCTACAAAGAAATAAATGACGATGGAACACGTAGAAATTTTTGATACAACCCTTAGAGATGGCGAACAGGTTCCTGGCTGTAAATTAAATACAAGCCAGAAGCTGCGTATTGCTGCCCAGCTGGATGAGCTTGGGGTAGATGTTATAGAAGCCGGTTTTCCTGTGTCGAGCCCCGGCGATTTCCAGTCGGTTACAGAGATAGCAAAAATGGTAAAGAATGCTACCGTATGCGGACTCACGAGGGCTGTAGAAAATGATATTGATGTTGCTGCCCAAGCACTTAAGTATGCCAAAAGGCCAAGGATACATACAGGCATTGGCACATCAGAATCGCATATTAAATACAAGTTTAACACCACACCCGATAAGATATTAGAACGTGCCTATGAGGCTGTGGCCTATGCCAAAACATTTGTAGAGGATGTTGAGTTTTATGCCGAAGACGCCGGCCGTACCGATAACGAATTTCTTGCTAAAGTGTGTACTGCTGCGGTAAAAGCAGGAGCTACAGTACTCAACATACCCGATACTACCGGCTATTGCCTGCCGGACGAGTATGGTGCAAAAATAAAATACCTGATGGAAAATGTGCCGGGAATACACAAGGTGCGCCTTTCCTGCCATTGCCATAACGATCTTGGCCTTGCAACAGCTAATGCTATTGCGGGTGTTATAAATGGGGCACGCCAAATAGAGTGTACCATAAACGGCATTGGAGAGCGTGCCGGCAATACATCGTTAGAAGAAGTCGTTATGATATTACGCCAGCACCCTAAGCTTAACCTTGCTACTAATATAGATTCTAAACGCCTTTTAAGCATTAGCAAATTGGTTGCCGAAGAGATGGGAATGATGGTACAGGCTAATAAAGCTATCGTGGGCGAAAATGCTTTTGCTCACAGCTCCGGTATTCATCAGGACGGCGTGATTAAAAACCGCGAAACCTACGAGATCATCAACCCTAAAGATGTGGGTGTTAACGAATCTTCTATAGTCCTTACCGCCCGTAGTGGCAGATCGGCGCTGGCATACAGGGCAAAAAATATAGGTTACGATTTTACCAAATTAGATTTAGATATCGTATATTCTGAATTCGTAAATTTTGCTGATACCTGCAAGATCGTTGCCGATAACGACATTCATTATATAGTAGAGATGTCTAAAAACAAGTTTCAATTAAGTTTATAATACAATGAAAAAAACGCTGTTTGATAAAGTTTGGGATGCCCACGTGGTAGAGTCTGTTACTAACGGGCCCGATATTTTATATATAGATAAGCATCTTATACACGAGGTTACAAGCCCTCAGGCATTTAACGATTTAGAGCAACGCCATATACCTGTTTTAAGGCCTAATAAAATTATTGCAACGGCAGACCATAACACGCCTACCATAAACCAACATTTACCTATAAAAGACGATATGTCGCGAAAACAAATTGAAGAGCTAACCCTAAACTGCGAAAAGAACAATATAGAATTTTATGGCTTAGGCCACCCCTATAACGGCATTGTACACGTAATTGCGCCCGAACTTGGCATTACCCAACCGGGCATGACCATTGTTTGCGGCGACAGCCACACCTCTACCCACGGGGCGTTTGGCACCATTGCTTTTGGCATTGGCACCAGCCAGGTAGCACAGGTATTTGCAAGCCAGTGCCTTTTACTGGAAAAACCTTTAAAAATGCGTATTAATGTAAATGGTAAACTTAAAAAAGGGGTTTTACCTAAAGATGTTATCCTTTACATTATAAACAAGTTAGGCACAAACTCCGGTACAGGGTATTTTTGCGAATATGCCGGCAATATTTTCAGGGAAATGTCTATGGAAGGCAGAATGACGGTTTGCAATATGAGTATAGAAATGGGCGCGCGTGGTGGACTTATAGCACCTGACGAAACTACTTTTAAGTATGTATCCGGGCGTGAGTTTGCCTCAAAAGACGAACAACTGGAGTCTAAAATTGCCTACTGGAAAACCCTCACAACCGATGATGGTGCCGAATTTGACAAAGAATATGATATTGATGCCGAAGAGATAGCCCCTATGATTACCTACGGAACCAATCCTGGGATGGGAATTAAAATAGGTGATACAATTCCGAACCTTATTGAAACAAGTACCGACAAGGCTCTGGCATATATGGGATTTGAGTACGGACAATCCCTTCTGGGTACAAAAATAAATTATATATTTATAGGCAGTTGTACCAACTCGCGTATTGAAGATTTCAGGACTGTAGCTGATTATATTAACGGTAAAAAGAAAGCCGACAATGTTACGGCACTTATAGTTCCGGGGTCGCAGAAAGTAGCAAGTGAGATGAAGGCTGAAGGATTGTACAAAATTTTTGAAGATGCAGGGTTTCAAGTACGCCAACCGGGATGTTCTGCCTGTTTAGCCATGAACGATGATAAGATACCTGCCGAAGAGTACTGCGTTTCTACAAGTAACCGCAATTTTGAAGGCCGGCAGGGACCTGGTGCACGAACCATACTAGCAAGCCCGCTTACGGCTGCTGCAATTGCCATTGAAGGAAAAATTATAGACTTTACTAAAAACCTGAATTAGCATGCAAAAGTTTACAACACTTACCGATGTGGCCATGACGCTTGATATTGAGAACGTAGATACCGACCAGATAATACCGGCACGATTTTTAAAATCTACTGATAAAGATGGTTTTGGAGCTAATTTGTTCAGGGACTGGCGATACACTAAAGATAATGAACTTAATCCTGATTTTAGCCTTAACAAACAGTCGCAAAGGGGCGCTGTTTTAGTTACAGGCAATAACTTTGGGTGTGGCTCCAGCCGGGAGCATGCCGCATGGGCGCTGTCCGGATTTGGGTTTAAGGTTATTGTGTCAAGCTATTTTGCCGATATTTTTAAAGAAAATTGCCTTACAAACGGGCTGCTGCCGTTACAGGTTAGTCCGCAATTTTTAAAAGTACTGTTTGATATCCTCAAAGATAATCCTTTAGAGGAAATTACCATTAACCTCGAAGAGCAGTCTATTATCTGTAAAGGCAATACAGAGCATTTTGATATTAACCCTTACAAAAAGCTCTGCCTCATTAATGGTTATGATGATATTGATTTTTTACTGAGCAAGCTTGATGCAATTACACAATTTGAAGAAAAATATAGTTAATTATGGTATTGAATATAGCAGTATTAGCCGGAGATGGCATAGGACCTGAAGTTACTAACGAAGCCGTAAAGGTATTAAAAGCTGTTGCCTCCCGCTATGGCCACGATTTTACCTTCACACCTTCACTCCTTGGTGCGTGTGCCATAGATAAATATAATATGGCACTACCACAGGATACGCTCGAAATATGCCAGGAAGCCGATGCGGTTTTGCTTGGTGCTGTAGGCCATCCTAAATATGACAATAACCCCGATGCGCCTGTAAGGCCAGAACAGGGACTGCTTGCCATTAGAAAAGCACTTCAGCTGTTTGCTAATATTAGACCTATAACTATTTACGATAAACTTATACCCCAGTCGCCGCTTAAAGCAGACAGGATTGCAGGTGTAGATATTGCCATTTACCGCGAACTTACAGGCGGTATTTACTTTGGCGAAAAGTTTTTAAGTGTTGACAAGACCGTAGCTACCGATGTGTGTTCCTACTCTGTAAAAGAAATTGAGCAAATAACCCACATGGCTTTTAAAGCTGCACAAAACAGGCGCAAAAAAGTAACCTTGGTAGATAAGGCAAACGTGCTCGAAACATCCCGCCTTTGGCGCAGGGTAGTGTCTCAAATTGCTGCCGAATATCCTGATGTCGCCTTAGATTTTTTATTTGTAGATAATGCTGCCATGCAATTAATATTAAACCCTAAACAGTTTGATGTAATGCTTACAGAAAATATGTTTGGCGATATCTTATCCGATGAAGCCAGTGTTATTGGTGGTAGCATAGGCCTGGCAGCATCCGCTTCTGTGGGAGATAAATATAGCCTTTTTGAGCCTATACACGGTTCTTATCCTGCTGCAACTGGCAAAGGCATTGCTAACCCTGTAGCATCAATACTTTCTGCGGCGTTGCTATTAGAGCATTTTGATTTGTATGAAGAGGCAGAAGCTATTAAAAATGCTGTAGCCGTGAGCATAGACCTTAATTATTGCACACCCGATATTTTTGCCGATAGCACCTACTCTACCGATGATGTGGGCAATTTTATAGAAAGCATGGTATTGGGCAACGAAATTTTTAATAACCATGCTAATGTAAGTATTGGCAAATCAACCATTATCTAAATGTATTATAACGAGAACACTATAGTTTTCCTTAACGGAGACTGGATACCCGCAGCACAGGCAACAGCAAGCCTTTATAACCAGACCATGCACTACGGTAATGGTATTTTTGAAGGCATAAGGGCTTATGACACGCCAACAGGTGTAAAGATATTTAAGGCAAAAGAGCATTTTGAGCGCATGCTTAAGTCGGCCGCGACGATGCATATAAAAACAGATTATACCGTAGAAGAACTTACAAAGCTAAGCTATGAATTGCTTGAAAAGAACGGAATAACCAATGCATACATCAGGCCATTGTTTTACCTTGACCCTAATATGTCATTAGTTCCTGTAGATAAAACTAACCTATTTTTGTGTGCCTGGGAATGGGGCAAATATCTGGGCGATAAATTATTGCGCATTAAAACGTCGCCTTACCAAAGGCCAAATCCTAAATCATGCCATGTAGAAGCTAAGACCGTGGGGCATTACATCAATTCTATTCTTGCTACTACAGAAGCCAAGCAAAATGGTTTTGACGAAGCTTTAATGCTGGATGGTGCGGGCTATGTAGCCGAAGGGCCGGGTGCAAACTTTTTTTACGAGAAAGATGGTTGTATTTACACTTGCCCATTAGGTAATATCTTGCCCGGAATTACCCGTAATACTGTTTTAGACCTTGCTAAAGAGCACAACATTCATGTAGAAGTAAAATTATTTACAATTGATGAGGTTAAAACTGCCGACAGTGCCTTTTTTACAGGAACAGCCGCCGAGATTGCGGGTATAGGATCGTTAGATGATTATACTTTTCCGTTAGACTGGAATGTTAGCCTTGGCAAAAAACTTTCTATTTTATATCAGCATGAAGTACATGCTACACAAAGGAATTTAAAATCGTTGATTTAAACAATTATAGTTTGATATAAAAGGCTTCTAAAAAAGGCAGCCTCGCTATGTAAGTCCCTTATATAAGGTTCCTAAATTTTTACAGAGCCGATAATTTGCTGCCCGCAGCTAACAGCACATCATCTGTTTTGGCAAAACAAAAACGGATTAGTTTATCATCATGATGGTCAGAATACATCCTCGATACCGGTATTGCTGCAACTCCAAATTCTTTTACCATCCGCTCACAAAATGCAAAATCGCCTTCATCAGAAATTTCAGAATAATCATAAAGCTGGAAATAGGATCCCTCACAAGCTAATGGTTTCAGCCTCGTGCCACGCATTGCCTGCCTGAATAAATCTCTTTTTTGCTGGTAAAATTCAGGAAGTTGTAAATATTCGTCTGTTTCAGATAAATATATTGCAATAGCTTTTTGTAGCGGATGGCTTGCACTAAATACATTATTTTGGTGCACTTTACGTAACTCGTTTGTAAGTACTGCCGGAGCAATCGAATAGCCCATCCTCCAGCCCGTTATATGCAGCGTTTTACCAAATGAAAATACAGATATTGTTCTTTCCTTAAGGTATGGATATTTTAAAGGGCTTTCGTGCGTAGCACCGTCAAAAACCATGTGTTCATAAACTTCATCGCTAAGTATAATTATATTAGAACCCATAACCAGTTCACTAAGCGCTAACATATCCTGACTTGTCATTAACGATCCTGTTGGGTTATTAGGTGTACTAATGCATATCATTCTTGTTTTAGTAGTTATGCATTTTTTAAATTCTTTCCAGTCAATTTTAAATTCCGGCGCTTTCATCTTGTATACAACCGTTTTGCCCCCTACAACATCTATTGCAGGCCGATAACAATCATATCCCGGTTCTATTATAATAACTTCATCTCCCGGCCATACAAAAGCGGCAATTGCATTAAATATCATTTCGGTTGCACCACAACCTATGGTTATTTCGGTATCAGGATTGACCATTACTGCCATGCCTTTTTGTATTTTAAGCGCTATTTGCTCCCTCAAAATTGGTAAGCCTGCCATGGGTGCATATTGGTTGGTATTTTCATTAATGCATTGTGCAACTAATTCTTTAAGACGTTGCGACGGTTCAAAATTAGGAAAGCCCTGCGATAAATTTATGGCATTGTACTTGTTTGCAAGGTTTGTCATGTACGAAAATATGTGAGAAGTAATGTAGGGCAGTTTTGAATTGAATTGCATTTTCCGAATTTGTTTTGGGTTGATACGTTACAAAAAACTGAATTATTTTTGAATAATCGAAGTTACCATAAACAATTATTGATAAGAGCTTTATCTGGCATTTATAAAAATCTGGTGAGCATCGTTTGGTAATTATGTTATTTTTATGTACCAAATAATTTTTAAATGCAATTACCTTACTTATCTTTAATCATGCCCAATGCATAATAACATCTGGGTCAGCTTTTTTAATTATTGTAACGCAACAAAGTATGAAAGATATAGCTAAACGTTTTATAGAGAATCCATTGCTATCTCCTGGCGATATTCCTGCAAGTACACCCGGTTTACAAATTACCAGCCTGCTTAATCCGGGAGTATTTACTTTTAAAAATAAAACCTGGCTTTTAGTAAGGGTTGCCGAAAGGCCTGAGCAAAAAGAGCATAGTATTTCTTTTCCCATACTTACAGAGAGCGGGAACATTATAATTAAAGAAATAAAAAAAAATGACCCCGAACTTACAGCTACAGACGCACGGGTTATTAATTATAAAGGCAACGATTACCTAACCACATTATCGCACCTTAGGCTGCTTTGCAGTGATGATGGCATAAACTTTTATGAGCCCGAAGATTATCCTTTGTTAGTGGGCGAAGGTATACTGGAAACTTTTGGTATAGAAGATTGCCGTGTTGCCCTAATAGAAGGTAAATATTACCTTACGTTTACATCAGTTTCAGATAATGGGGTGGGTGTAGGATTACGCACCACGACCAACTGGAAAAATTTTGAAAAACATGGTATGATCTTGCCGGCACACAATAAGGATTGTGCCATTTTTGAAGAGAAAATTAATGGGCTCTATTATGCTCTTCATCGCCCAAGCAGTGTAGACATTGGCGGAAATTATATTTGGATAGCATCTTCTCCCGATGGTATTCATTGGGGTAAACACCACTGTATTGTTAAGACCCGTAAAGATTTGTGGGATAGTAAACGTGTAGGAGCCGGTGCAGCACCTATAAAGACAGATAAAGGCTGGCTTGAAATTTACCACGGAGCAAACGAAAATAATCAGTATTGCCTGGGTGCCTTTTTACTGGACCTTAACGACCCTACAAAAGTAATAGCAAGAACAGAGCAGCCTATTATGATACCTACCGCTCAATATGAAATAACTGGCTTTTTTGGTAATGTGGTATTTACTAACGGACATATAGCTGAACCAGATGGCGATAGTGTAACGGTATATTATGGCGCATCAGATGAATTTGTATGTGGTGCTAAATTTTCTATAAAGGAAATTCTCTCTCTCTTAAAATAAGTTCGTAATATATGACAACCTACAACCAATTTAAACATTTTAATTTACAAAACATAAACGCCACTATTTACAGCGGCGTTTATGTTTTGTAATTTAAAGTGTAAATTATTTGAGAAACTGGATAATAAATCCTCCTTTAGGAGCAATAACATATTTCCAGTTAGGTGTTATAGAATATGTCTTAGTTTCAAATTGCATTAATGCATCTTCTCCCTCCCGAATAATTCTAAATTTAGAAAATCCTTTTCCGTATTTAGCAAGATCCAGTGTAACAGGCATTGCCGAATTAGTACCATTAATACCTACAATATAAGAAAGATCATCTTTTTTACGCGAAAGTACCAGTACCTTACCCGGTTCGGCTATAACACTCTCAGTTGTATCCCAGGTGGCAGGCATATCTTTTAATAAGTTCTTAACCTCTACAGGCAATGCATCAAAAACTTCTTTTGAATCGGCAAAATGTATAATCCCAGATGTATAAATCATTGCCGTAGCAAGTTCATGAACACCTGTGTTTAAACGTGGATATTTTCGCATAGTAAGTGCAAATGGTGTATAGTCTGCAGGGCCTGCAACATTTCTTGTAAAGGGTAAAACAGTATTTTGTTCAGCAGCTTTATCAGGAAATTTTGGTTCATAAAAATAACTTTCAGTTCCCAGTATACCCTCTGCCGTCATATAATTTGGCCATGTTCTGTGCCACCCTCTGGGCATAGTTGTTCCGTGCAGGTTTACTAATAGATGTTCTTTAGCTGCATCTTCAAAAACCGATTGCAAAGCTGCCATTACCTCCTGCCTGTCTGAGCACCAAAAATCTATTTTAACACCTTTAACACCCATATCGGCAAGTTGTTTAAATCTATTTTTCCTTTTTACCGGATCAAAATATTCTGATGAATACCCCCAGACTAATGGCTTTATTCCTTTAGAGATAGCATCGTTAATAATGTTGCCTTCTTTGTTTGCTTTTTCCCAGCCTGCATCAAAGAGCGTATACTTAAACCCAAATGAGGCCGAAACATCTGTAAATTCTTTATATATTTCCGGAGAATGATCATCAGGATGTGACCACCATGACCACGCAGCTTTTCCGGGTTCTATCCATGAAGTATCTTCAATTTTAGATGCAGGGGCTAAATCTGTAATTAAGGTAGAAAGCAATATATCTCCGGCATTTTCACCTATTATAATAACCCTCCAGGGCATTGTCCACGGAAGGTTAGATTCCGGATAAACATTTTCTTTTTCCGGTAACGGAAGGTTAAATTTTTCGTCCTTTGCTGCAAATGCAATTTTATAGATCCCTCCCTCAGAGTCTGGTCTTAAATGACAACCCGGAAAAAAGCCATCGGTTCCTGACTCAGCTATAAGAACCCAGTTTTTATTATTGTTTACATTAAAAAGAGCAGGCATACACCAGCCAATTGATGGATTACGCCCAGTACCTAAAGGGTCTCCCGAATTTACATTTAGGTAAAAATCTTCGTAGCCCGGGGTATAGTCTCCCGCTTTATTATAAGGCTGCAGCCAGCCTTTTGCATTTTTTTCGATATGAAATCCTGTAACTTCCTCTTTTAAAATCCGTGTTGTTATATCTTTATCCGGAAAACGATAGCGAAAAGCAACACCTTCTTCTCCCGCAACAATATCGAGTACCATTAATGCCCCCTGTTTATTTTTAAACGTAATGCTTTTATGTTCAAAAATATGGTCAATGCTTTTATAGTTAGCTACTTTTAATTCATACTTCTCCCTTCTTTCTTCTATACCCGAAATTTCGGTTACAGATAATCCAGATGTAAAATTCTGATCATCGAAATTTAAACCAAGAGGAGAATCAGAAATTAATGTTTTGTCTTTACGGGTTACTTTATAGTATAACGCTCCATCTTTATTTAATGATAAGGTAATTTTGTTTAAATCATCTTTAGATTTTACATACAGCGATTTATCTGCAACTTTACAACTTGTAAATAAAAGAGAAATTCCTGCAACTGATAAAATTAGAGTTTGATACGTAAATTTATTTTTCATTTTTAGTAATAAGTTTTAAAATAATCTATTCTATACTATTCTATATCAAAAACGAATTTACAATTTTTTTATATCCAATACACTATTTTCCAATTAAAGATTATCATTATATACACTTTATATAAAAATACCCCTTTAAAGCAAAAAAATTAGGCTGTCTTAATGTCTCAGTTTTGCATAATAATTTTTACATTTTTATATGTAAATCTGCTATTCTACGATAATTATTAGTAACCATCCTGAAAATTGATTTGAGTTTTTTATAAAACATTAAAAGCATTATATCGCCTTTAGAGTATTACAATGCAGTTTACAAAATGCAGTTTAAAGTTCTGCAACACACAATAGTATTACTAATTTAAGTGCCAGTGTAGATGGAGACACCTTAAACATTGATGTGTTAAGGCCAAAGTTTTTAGGGTAATTTTAAGACCTGAAAGGGCAATATGCTAAGCAAAATTTTTATCTATAATAAACTTGTAGGGACTACGCAAAACATTACCCAATATATATTTTGCGTAGTATACAACTTACTAACCCAAATTTATATTTATAAAAATTAAAAAACTTAGCTTATAGTCAACACGACAATATTAAGGCTAAAAATTACATTTTTTTAATTATTTAGAATTTATCAACTATAACGTATTCGTAAATTAAAACTGGGTTTTGATTTATGTATAACAAATTAGCGGGTTAACATATTTTGGATTGCAATATCCGCAATGTTAACCCGCTAATAATTTAGTAAAAAAGTAGTGGATAAAACTAAAAACTATCCTTAATAGCTTTTATTACTTCTGGCTTTGCCATATACTGTCTGTCAAATAATAAGGGGTAATTAGTCCTTCCGGGCATTGGCCAGTTATTAAGCCATGAATCGCCATCGGTTAATCCCCAAAGGGTAACCCTCGAAATAGTACCCGGATATTGGTTGAATAATTTAAAGAGAGCTCCATACCTTTGTGCCAAATTCTTTAAAACATCTTTAGGCAAACCATTTTTGTAAGGGTTATACTTTTCCTGATACTCTTCTTTATTAGATACGTCTGCTGTTAAGTTTTCAGCCTTATCCGGCAAAACACTTATATCAAGCTCTGTAATATTTATCTTAACATTAAGCTCTTTAAAATCGGTAATTGTTTTTTCTACATCACTTATAACAGGACTAATAAGGTTATAATGTGCCTGCTCTCCCACCGCAGTAATAAAAATCTTGTCAGCCTTTAATTTACTTACCAATTTTAAAATCCCTGCTCTCTTTTCAGTTTTGTATACATTGTAATCATTATAATACAACTCAGCATCAGGATCGGCCTCATGTGCATATTCAAAGGCTTTTTCTATATAATCATCGCCAATAATGGTAAACCATTTTGACTGACGCATTGTACCGTCTTCGTTAAATGCTTCATTAACTACATCCCATCCTTTAATTCTTCCCTTATAACGTTTTACAACAGTAATAATATGCTCTTTCATAATTTTAAGAAGAGCTTCACGGTCTAAGGGTTTTCCGTTTTTATCCTTAAATACCCAATCCGGTGTTTGCGAATGCCAAACTAAAGTATGCCCTATAACATACATATTGTTTTTTATACCAAAATCGACATAACTATCTGCATATTTAAATTCGTAACTACCGCGAACAGGATGAATTTTTTCCCACTTCATATCATTCTCAGGGCTTATACTGTTAAATTGACGGACAATAATAGCCTGCGCCTGTTTATCATTTCCCACTGCCTGATTACGGTTTATAGCAACGCCTATATAAAATTTATCTCCAGTAATGTCTTTAAGTGGTATTATCTTACTATCAGGCAGTTGCTTATTATCGCTGTTTTGCCCGTTACCGGCTACGAAAACAAAAAACATTAATTGTGCTAATAAAAAATTGCGCATATATTTTAAGTTAAGATGAAAAAACAATCGCTGTTATTATTATGGCTTGATTAATTCTATACTACCATCCGGTTTATGCTTAAGTTCGGTTACCTTAACATTGCGCAAATGGGTTTTGCCCGATAGCTCTGTATCATGATAAAATATATACCACTTATTTTTAAATTCGATAATAGAGTGATGGGTTGTCCACCCCTCTACAGGATCCATAAAAGTTCCTTTGTAGGTAAAGGGGCCTGTAGGTTTATCGCCAACTGCATAGGCTAAAAAGTGGGTATCTCCGGTAGAATAGGTAAAGTAATATTTACCATTATATTTATGCATCCATGAGCCTTCGAAGAAGCGCCTGTTATGGTCGCCGGTAAGTATTTGTTTCCCACTTTCATCTACAATAACAACATCGCTCACTGCACCTTCAAAATGCAGCATGTCTTTACTCATTTTAACTACCTTGCAGGACAATGCTGCTTTAGTATCGTCCTGCCCGTCTGTTTTAGACCCGTTAGCTTCATATGATCCTTTGGCCCAACATTGCAGCTGCCCTCCCCATATACCGCCAAAGTACATGTATGATTCTCCGTTATCATCTGTAAATACTGCCGGGTCTATACTGTAGCTTCCTGTTATAGGTTCTTTTCCTGGCTTAAATGGCCCTGCAGGCGATTTACTTGTTGCCACGCCTATGCGAAATACATCTTTTTTATCCTTAACAGGAAAATAAAGGTAGTATGTACCGTTTTTAAACGCTACATCGGGTGCCCAAAGCTGTCTTCCTGCCCAGGGTATATCTTTAATGTCAAGTGCAACACCATGGTCGGTTACTTTTCCGCCCACGCTGTCCATCGAAAGGATGTGGTAATCCTTCATGTCAAAATGGTCGCCGTTGTCATTTTCGGGCGTACCGGCATCAATATCATGCGAGGGGTAGATATAGATCTTACCTTCAAACACATGTGCAGACGGATCTGCAGTATAAATATCCTTTACAAGCGGTTCAGATAAATACTTGCGTGTCTTTTTTACCTCAGTAGTTTTCGCTTCAGTTTTTTCAGCCTTTTTCTCTTCAGCTTGTTTACAGCCTGTTAAGTTTGTAAGCATAGTAACTGCTGTAAACGCAACAGCAACTTTTGCTATATTCCTATCCTTTATGATCATTGTTTATGTTTTAAATTGTAGATATCTAATAAGATCAATACTTTGTTATTTATAATGAAATAATATTTTCATTACTGATATTTATACACTAATCTATTTTAAGTTCTTTGTAATAGCTGAGTGGTTTATCAGGGGCTTCC
>Ga0247806_10000391_pt1 | contig 28560 bp, 29 predicted proteins | sample UWRJL059202B1_FD_179935 | JGI IMG/M metagenome (GOLD analysis project Ga0247806, IMG submission 179935) | Plant litter microbial communities from Arlington Agricultural Research Station in Wisconsin, United States - UWRJ-L059-202B-1 | ecosystem: Environmental > Terrestrial > Plant litter >... | reverse complement strand
CGCTGCCCGCTATGCCGGCATTTCCAATACCCGCATGATCATCATAACCATGTCGATCTGCGGCGCGCTCGCCGGCATGGTCGCCGTCAACAATGTCGGTGGCGTGCAGGGCCGGCTGATCCTCAATTTCGTCGGCGGCGCAGGCTTTGTCGGCGTCGCCGTCGCCTTCATGGGCCGCGCCCATCCGATCGGCGTCGGTCTGTCGGCGCTGCTGTTCGGCGCGCTCTACCAGGGCGGACAGGAGCTGGCGTTCTCCATGCCCGGCATCACCCGCGAGATGATCGTGACCATCCAGGCCCTCGTCATCCTCTTCACCGGCGCCATGGGCGACATGCTGCGCCGCCCGCTGGAGCGCATTTTCTCGCCGCGCGCAGAAACCGGAGGCGCCCCATGATGCAGTTCTACGGCGACCTCATCCTCATCCTTGATTCCACCGTGCGCCTCGCTGTGCCGCTGATCTTTGCCTGCCTTGCTGGCCTCTATTCCGAGCGCGCCGGCATCGTCGACATCGGCCTCGAGGGCAAGCTGCTAGGCTCCGCTTTCGGCGCCGCTGCCGTTGCCGCCGTCACCGGCTCGCCCTGGCTGGGCCTGCTCGCCGGCATTGGCGTCGCGCTCTGCTTCTCCGGCATCCACGGCCTGGCCTCGATCAACTTCAAGGGCAACCAGACCATCTCGGGCGTGGCGCTGAATTTCCTCGCTGCCGGCCTCACCACCTTCCTCGGCCAGTCCTGGTTCAAGCGTGGCGGCTACACGCCGCAATTGTCGGCCGACCAGCGTTTCACCGCCATCCAGCTGCCCTTCGCCGAAGAATTGCGCAATGTGCCGATTATCGGCAATTTCTATTGGGAGTTGGTGTCGGGCCACAATATCCTGACCTATATTGCCTTCCTCGCCGTGCCCGTCACCGCTTGGGTGCTGTTCAGCACCCGCTTCGGGCTGCGCCTGCGCGCCGTCGGCGAAAACCCCAAGGCGCTCGACACCGCCGGCATTTCGGTGACGCTACTGCGCTATCAGGCGCTGGTCATCACTGCCGTTCTCGTCGGTGCTGGCGGCACTTATCTTTCGATCGCACAGTCCGCCGGCTTCAACAACAACATGTCCGCCGGTCGTGGCTATATCGCGCTCGCCGCGCTGATCTTCGCCAAATGGAAACCCTGGCCGGCGCTGCTGGTCTGCCTTCTGTTCGGCTTTCTCGATGCCGTACAGTTCCGCCTGCAAGGCCTGCAATTTCCCATCATCGGGGAAGTGCCCGCCCAGGCGATCCAGGCTCTGCCCTATATCCTGACCATCATCCTGCTCGCCGGCTTCATTGGCCGCGCCGTCGCCCCCAAGGCCTCCGGCATCCCCTACACCAAGGAGCGCTAGCGCCCCCTGCCATTTTGGGCTGTTAATCCCACCCTCGGTGTCATCCCGGCGCAGGCCGGGAGCCATCCCGAGATATCAAGGTGGAACTCGGCCTGCGTGAGGATGACATCCGTCGTTAGCTGAACACGAGTGCAAGCATTAGGAGTTCGCGATGACCCAGACCGAAACCGACCAGGCCTTGTTCGCCGCCGCCGAAACCATCCGCGCCAAAGCCTACGCGCCCTATTCGCGTTTCCACGTCGGCGCCGCCATCCTCGCCGATGACGGCCAGATCTATTCGGGCTGCAACATCGAAAACGCCGCCTACCCACAAGGCAATTGCGCCGAAGCATCGGCCATTTCCGCCATGATCGCCGGTGGCGCCAAGCGCATCACCCGCATTTACGTCACCGGCCCGGGCGCTGCTCCGGTTACGCCCTGCGGCGGCTGCCGCCAGCGCATCCGCGAATTCGCCGATCTCGACGTCACCGTGATTTCCCACGGCATCGAAGGCGCACCCCTCGTGCAGACCCTCGAACAATTATTGCCGCACTCGTTCGGCCCGGAGTATTTGCCGAAATGACCAAAGCCTCCAAAACCATCCAGAAGATCGCCGGCAAGGAGCCCATCGCCGCCGCCATCGTGCTCGGCTCCGGCCTGTCGGCGATCGGCGATCTGCTTGCCGACAAGGTCACCATTCCCTATTCCGAGCTCAAGGGCTTCCCCGGCGGCGGCGTCTCCGGCCATGGCCGCGACCTGTTGATCGGCACCATGGGCGGCAAGCGCGTCGCCATCCTGACCGGCCGCGAACACTATTACGAGCACGGCAACCCCGCCGCCATGCGCCCCGCGCTCGAAGCCATGGCGGAACTGGGCGCCCAAACCTTGCTGCTGACCAACTCCGCCGGCTCGCTCGACGAACGCTTCCGCCCCGGCGATTTGATGCTGATCTCGGACCACATCAACTACGCCGGCATGAACCCGCTGATCGGCGAAGCCACCGACCGCCGCTTCGTCAACATGGTCGATTGCTACGCTCCGGACCTGCGCGCCAAGGCCAGGGGGCTGGCCGAGCGGCTCGATATCCGGCTCGGCGAAGGCATTTATCTGTGGTATTCTGGGCCCAGCTTTGAAACCGTCGCCGAAATCCAGATGGCCATCCGCCTTGGCGCCAATGCCGTTGGCATGTCGACGGCACCCGAAGTGATCCTGGGGCGTTTCCTTGGATTGAAGGTCTGGGCCTGCTCGTCCATCACCAATATGGGCGCCGGCCTGTCGAGTGAAAACATCAGCCATGAACACACCAAAACCATGGCGGTGCAGGGCGCGGAGAAGCTGAAAAAGCTCATACCCGCCCTCGTGGAGGAATTATGAGCTTACGCGTTGTAGACAACAGCCATACGGAAACACCGCACAAGCGCAATCCCGGCTTCCCGCTCGATCTCGATTGGGTCGGCCGCGTCCGCATGAACCGTTCGGCGCTCGAACGCCGCGCCAACACCATCGGCGCCCGCCGGACGGTCAAAAAAGACTATCAGCTCGCCTGGCTCCTCAAGGCGATCACCCTGATCGATCTGACGACGCTGAACGCAGATGACACCGCTGGCCGCGTCGAACGCCTCTGCGCCAAGGCCCGCCACCCGCTGCGCCGCGACATCCTCGAAAAACTCGATATCGGCGATCTCCGTATTCTGCCCGGCGCCGTCTGCGTCTACCACAACTTCGTCAAGACCGCCGTCGATGCCCTCGATGGAACCGGTATCCCCGTTGCCGCCGTCTCGACCGCTTTCCCGCACGGCCTCGCGCCCATCGAAACCAAGCTCAAGGAAATCGAGTATTCCGTCGCCGATGGCGCCAGGGAAATCGACATCGTCATCGAGCGCGGCATGGTTCTGCGCGGCGATTGGCAAGCGCTCTACGATCAGGTCCGCGCCTTCCGCAAGGCCTGCGGCGACGCCCATATCAAGACCATTCTGGGCACTGGCGAACTCGCCACCCAGACCAATATCGCAAAGGCCTCGCTCGTCTGCATGCTGGCCGGCGCCGATTTCATCAAGACCTCGACCGGCAAGGAAAAAGTCAACGCCAATCTCGTGACCTCGCTGACCATGATCCGCATGATCCGCTGGTTCAATGAGGAGACCGGCATCGAGATCGGCTACAAACCCGCCGGCGGCATAGCCACAGCGGGCGACGCGCTCAAATACATGGCGCTGATGAAGGAGGAACTCGGTACGCACTGGCTGCAACCACACTTGTTCCGCTTCGGTGCTAGCACTCTGCTAACCGATATCGAGCGCCAGCTCGAACATGGCCTGACCGGCCACTACGCCGCCGATTACCGCCAGCCGATGGTTTGACATGAACAAGATCGCACAAATCTTCCATTCCCTCGATTACGGCCCGGCCCCCGAAGGCCCCGACCAGGCCATCGCCTGGCTCGACAGTCACAACCGCACCTTCGGCCATTTCATCGACGGCGCCTGGACCACTCCGGGCAAAACCTTTGCCACCAATAACCCGGCCAATGGTACCGAACTGGCGCAAATCTCGGCTGGCACACCCGCCGATGTCGACGCCGCCGTTACCGCTGCCCGCGCTGCCTTTGGCCCGTGGAGCGCGCTCTCCGGCTATGAACGCGCCAAATATCTCTATGCCATCGCCCGCGCCGTCCAGAAGCACTCGCGCCTGTTCGCCGTGCTCGAAACCCTCGACAACGGCAAGCCGATCCGCGAAAGCCGCGACATCGATATTCCGCTGGTTGCCCGCCATTTTTACCACCACGCCGGCTGGGCCCAACACGCCGACCGCGAGTTCCCCGACGCCGTGCCTTACGGCGTCTGCGGCCAGATCATCCCGTGGAATTTCCCACTTTTGATGCTGGCCTGGAAGATCGCCCCCGCGCTCGCCGCCGGCAACACCGTTATCCTCAAGCCCGCCGAATTGACCTCGCTGACCGCTTTGCTGTTCGCCGAAATCTGCGAGCGCATCGGACTGCCCAAGGGCGTCGTCAATATCGTCACCGGTGAGGGCGAAACCGGCGAGGCCATCGTCAGCCACCCCGGTATCGACAAGATCGCCTTCACCGGCTCGACCGAAGTCGGCAAAGCCATCCGCGCCGCCACCGCCGGAACCGGCAAGGGCCTCAGCCTCGAACTCGGCGGCAAGTCGCCCTACATCGTCTTCGAGGACGCCGACATCGACAGCGCCATCGAAGGCCTCGTCGACGCCATCTGGTTCAACCAGGGCCAGGTCTGCTGCGCCGGCTCGCGGCTTTTGGTCCAGGAAAGCATCGAAACTCGCTTCATCGCCAAGCTCAAGACCCGCATGGCCAGCCTGCGCCTCGGCGATCCCATGGACAAATCCATCGACATCGGCGCCATGGTCGCGCCCATCCAGGTCGAACGCATCAAGGATTTGATGGCCCGTGGTGGCGCCGAAGGGGCGGTGATCTACGAGCCCGACAACATGAGCCTCCCCAGCGCCGGCTGCTTTCTCAAGCCCGCCTTGGTCACCAATGTCTCCCCGGCCAACACCCTGGTGGCCGAGGAAATCTTTGGCCCCGTCCTCGTCGCCATGAGCTTCCGCACCCCCGAGGAAGCCGTCGCGCTCGCCAACAACACCAAATATGGCCTCGCCGCCACCATCTGGAGCGAGAACATCAACCTCGCCCTCGACATCGCCCCCAAGCTCAAGGCCGGCGTCGTCTGGATCAACGGCACCAACAATTTCGACGCTGCCGTCGGCTTCGGCGGCCACAAGGAAAGCGGCTTCGGTCGCGAAGGCGGCCGCGAAGGCATGGGCGCCTACCTCAAGCCGAAGTGGGAAAAAGACCTCAAGCCAACCCCCGCCAGCGCCGCCGTCGAACCAAGCGCCCGCGCCACCAACCCCTTGGACGGCCACCTCGATCAAACCGCCAAAATGTATATCGGCGGCAAGCAATCCCGCCCCGACAGCGCCTACAATCGCCCGGTCTTTAGCCCCTCTGGCACTCCCATCGGCGAAGTCGGCGACGGCAACCGCAAGGACATCCGCAACGCCGTCGAGGCTGCCCGCGCTGCGCTCGGCTGGTCCACCACATCAGCCCACACCCGCGCGCAAATCCTCTACTACCTCGCCGAAAATCTCGACTATCGCCGCGATGAATTCGCTGCCCGCATCAATGCCCAGACCGGCGAAGACGGGGCAGGGGAGGTCGCGCTCGCCGTCGAACGCCTGTTCGCCTTCGCTGGCTGGGCCGACAAATACGACGGCGCCGTCCACAATCCGCCCCTGCGCGCCGTTGCCGCCGCCATGGTCGAACCCCTCGGCGTCATGGGCATAATCGCCCCGCCATCGCGACCCCTGCTCGGCTCCATCGCCCTGATTGCCCCAGCCCTCGCCATGGGCAACACAGTCGTGCTGGTCCCGTCCGCCCAATCGCCGCTCAGCATCACCGACCTCTACCAGGTCATCGAAACCTCCGACGTGCCCAACGGCGTCATCAATATAGTCACCGGCGACAGCGTGACCCTCGCCAAAACCCTCGCTGAACACGACGGCGTCGACGGCCTGTGGTTCGCTGGCAATGCCGAAGCCTCCACCATGGTCGAAAAAGCCTCCGCCAGTAACCTCAAGCAAACCTGGACCAGCCGCGGCCTCTACTACGACCTCGCCGACCGCCGCTTCGAAGGCGACTACTTCCTGAGCAAAGCCACTCAGATCAAGAACGTCTGGATTCCATACGGGGCTTAGGAAGGCACCAACCGCATGACCTTCCTGCCCCAAGAAGTCATCATCGCCAAGCGCAACGGCGAGGCCCTTTCGCCGGAAGCCATCGCTGAATTCATCGCCGGCTTCGCCGACGGCAGCGTCTCCCATGCCCAGGCGGCGGCCTTTGCCATGGCGGTGTATTTCCGGGATATGACGATGCCCGAGCGCGTCGCGCTGACGCTCGCCATGCGCGATAGCGGCACCGTGCTCGACTGGTCCGATCTCGATGGCCCGGTCGCCGACAAGCACTCGACCGGCGGCGTCGGCGATAATGTCAGCCTGATGCTCGCGCCAATCCTTGCCGCCATCGGCATCTACGTGCCGATGATTTCCGGCCGGGGCCTCGGCCATACCGGCGGCACGCTCGACAAGTTCGACGCCATCCCCGGCTATACCACGAGCCCCGATAACGCCCTGTTCCGCGAGGTCGTCCGATCCGCCGGTTGCGCCATTATCGGCCAGACCGCCGACCTCGCCCCCGCCGACAAAATGCTCTACGCCATCCGCGACGTCACCGGCACCATCGAATCCATCCCGCTGATCACGGCGTCCATCCTGTCGAAAAAGCTTGCCGCCGGCCTGGGCGCGCTGATCCTCGACGTCAAGACCGGCTCGGGCGCCTTCATGTCGACGCTCGAAAAGTCCCGCGACCTCGCACAAAGCCTCGTCTTCGTGGCCAATGGCGCGGGCCTCAAGACCGCGGCGCTGATAACCGACATGAACGAACCGCTGGCCTCTGCGGCCGGCAATGGCCTCGAAATCCGCAACGCCGTCGATTTCCTGACCGGCAAGCATCAGGATGCCCGCCTCAGGGAGGTCACCCTGTCGCTTTGCGCCGAACTCGCCGAAATGACCGGCATAGCCAGCGACCCCATATCTGCCCGTAAACTGGTAGAAAACGCCCTCGACAGCGGCGCTGCCACCGAACGTTTCTCCCGCATGGTCGCAGGCCTCGGCGGTCCCGCCGATTTCGTCGAGGCGATGGACGCCCATCTCGCCCCCGCCCTCATCGTCCGCGATATATTCGCTGACGGGCAAGGCAATCTAGCGGAAATCGACACCCGAGCCGTCGGCATGGCCGTGGTCGCTCTCGGCGGCGGTCGCGCCACGCCAACCGATACCATCGATCACACTGTCGGCTTTGATAGCCTCGTGGGCCTCGGCACACGCCTCAACGCCCACATCCCAATCGCCCGCATGCACGCCCGCGACGAAGCCTCCGCCGCCGACGCCGAGCAGCGCCTCAAATCCGCCTATCGACTGGGCGACACCGCCCCGCACCACGCGTTGATCCCGGCGCGCCTCGCGCCCACGGAGTAGTCCATGCCCCGCGCCATTCTCTGCATTCTCGATAGCGTCGGCATTGGCGGCGCCCCCGACGCCAATTTGTATGGCGATACCGGTGCCAACACCTTCGGCCACATCGCCGAATGGGCTGCTGCGGGGCGAGCTGACCGCGACGGCCTGCGCTCCGGCCCGCTCGCTATTCCCAATCTCGATGCGCTCGGCATCGGCGCGGCCACACAACTCTCGACCGGCACGCTGCCCCCCGGCCTGTCGCCAACCAACAAAGGCGGCCGCTTTGGCGTCGGCCGCGAAGTCAGCAAGGGCAAGGACACCCCCTCCGGCCATTGGGAAATAGCCGGCGTCCCCGTGCCCTTCGAATGGGGCTATTTCCCCCAATCCGAACCCGCCTTCCCGTCCCATCTGATCGAGCAATTCGTCGCCCGCGCCAATCTCCCCGGTATCCTCGGCGACAAGCACGCTTCGGGCACCGACATCATCGCGGCGCTGGGGGAGGAGAGCATCCGCACAGGTAAGCCGATCTGCTACACTTCGATCGACAGCGTGTTCCAAATCGCCGCCCACGAAACCCATTTCGGCCTCGACCGGCTCTACGAGATCTGCAAGATCGCGTTCGAGCTCACCGCGCCAATGATGATCGGCCGCGTCATCGCCCGCCCCTTCACCGGCGACGATGCCCACAGCTTCAAGCGCACCGGCAATCGCCGGGACTTTGCCATTGCCCCACCCGAACCGACCCTGCTCGATCGCAACAAGGCCGCCGGTAACCAGGTCTATGCCATCGGCAAGATTTCGGACATTTACGCCGGGCACGGCGTCACCCACAAAATCAAGGGCACCGGCATCCCCCAATTGTTCGACAAGACGCTGGACGCCATGGAAATGGCTGCCGACAACGCCCTCGTCATGACCAATTTCGTCGATTTCGACAGCGAATATGGCCACCGCCGCGACGTGCCCGGCTATGCCGCAGCGCTCGAGCTGTTCGATTCCCTGCTGCCACAGCTGATCGCCAAGCTGCGTCATGACGATTTACTGGTCCTCACCGCCGATCACGGCAACGATCCGACCTGGCCCGGCAGCGATCACACCCGCGAACAGGTGCCAATCCTGCTCTTTTCCCCAAGCCTCGCCACGGGAGAGATTGGCATTCGGTCCAGCTTCGCCGATATTGGCGAAACTATCGCCCATTGGCTCGGCCTCGCGCCCGGCCGCCACGGCAAAAGTTTTCTTTAACGCGCAAGGCGGTTTTCCATGAGCACCAAGGTCGGCAATGTCACGGTCATCGATCACCCGCTGATCCAGCACAAGCTGACCATCATGCGCAACAAGGAGACCTCCATCGCCGGTTTCCGCCGCCTGCTGCGCGAGATCGCGCATCTGATGTGCTACGAGGTCACCCGCGATCTCGAACTCGAAATGATCCCCATCGAAACCCCGATGTCCCAGATGGACAGTCCCGCCATCAAGGGCAAGAAGCTGGTGTTCGCCTCGATCCTGCGCGCCGGCAACGGCCTGCTCGATGGCATGCTCGACCTCGTTCCCGCCGCCCGCGTCGCCCATATCGGCATCTATCGCGATCACGAAACGCTCGAGCCCGTCGAATACTATTTCAAGGCGCCGTCCAACCTTGAGGACCGCTTGATCATCGTGGTCGACCCGATGCTGGCGACCGGCAATTCTGCGTCCGCTGCCATCGAAAAGCTCAAGGAGCGCGGCGCCAACAATATTCGCTTCCTCTGCCTGCTCGCAGCGCCCGAAGGCATCAAGCATTTCAACGAAGCCCACCCCGACGTGCCGGTGTTCACCGCCTCGATCGATAGCCACCTCAACGAAAAGGGCTATATTATCCCGGGCCTGGGCGATGCTGGCGATCGCATGTACGGCACGCGCTAGGAGACGGGGCGATGGCCAAACTCGTCCATTCCATGATCCGCGTGCTCGACGAAGCGCGCTCCGTCGATTTCTATCAGCAGGTGTTCGGCCTCAAGATCGCCGACCGCATCGAATTTCCCGAGTTCGTGCTGGTCTATCTGGTGGCCGAAACTGGCGGCTTCGAGCTCGAACTCACCATCAATCTGGGCCGTATCCAGCCCTATGATATCGGTGACGGCTATGGCCACATCGCCGTGGTTGTCGATGATGTCGACGCCGAGCACGCCCGCCTGACCGAACTCGGCTACGGCCCGCGCAAGCTGGTCGATTTCAGCAATGGCGACACGCCCATCGCCCGCTTCTTCTTCATCGCCGACCCCGACGGCTACCAAATCGAAGTCATCCAGAGTGGCGCCCGGTTCGGGTAAGGCTCTTACCCCAACCACGGTGTCATTCCGGCGCAGGCCGGAATCCATCCTGAGATGACTGCCCCACCACAGCCCGCCGAAATACCTCAGGATGGACCCCGGCCTGCGCCGGGGTGACACCGCGTGTTTGCAAATCATTCGCGGTAGCTCAAACTGCCGCCAGCATGCCATCTATTTCGCCTTGAGCGGCAGCCCGAGGCCGATCAACTCCTGACGCAGCATCACCGGGTCCTTGAAGTGGATCCCCTTCATGCCAAATTTCCGCGCCGAGATAATGTTGGGCTCGCTATCATCGATGAACACGCAGTTTTCCGCCCCCACGCCATAGCGCTCGCAGAACACGCGATAGAGCCGCGGATCGGGCTTCACCAGGCCTTCGAGTCCCGACACGATCACCCCGTCGAACTTTTCGAGGAATGGCCACTCCCCAAGGCAGTTCACCCACTTCTCCCAGGAGAAATTGGTGATCGCAAACGTCGGTATTTCCTGCTCGATCAATTCGTCATGGATATCGATCGTGCCCTGGATGAACCCGCCCAGGGTTTCCTTCCAGCGCAAATCATAGGCCTGGATTTCGCGCCAGTATTTCGGGAACCTTGTGATCAGCTTGGCGACGCCCTCGGAGTAGATTTCGCCGGCGTCGAATTCCAGATTCCAGTCCAGCGTACAGATATCGTCGTGGAACCACTGCGCATCCTCTTCGCTGTCGAACAGCTTGCGGAACAGATACATGGGGTTCCAGTCGACGAACACGCCGCCCAGGTCGAACACGGGAATAATCGTATCGTTCATGTCAAAAAACTCTGCCAGCAGGAGGGATTGCTGGCTTTTGCCATGGGCGCCGGAGGTGTGCAAGCAAGCTGCAGCCGGACTGGGTATTTAGTCGGTCCCAATGCGCCGACAGCCTGTCAGAACGCGCGGTTCCGGCCGATCGCGGATGACCAAAACCAGGTCCCTTGGACGCCGCCTGACAACGTCAGGTTAACCGAACCTTGAGGCTTTCCGCCCACATTGCCAGCGCGAGATTTCCGGGTCTTGCGGGTTTGGTAGTCGCCTTGGCAGCGCCGTCGCGTGCCGGGCGTAAGAGAGTTTTTGGTAATGAGTTTGCTCACCGGTGACGCGATCAGATGGGGCATTGCCGGGGGCACCACGGCCAGCAGCGCGATCCCGCGCATCACCATCCAGGCGTTTTGCGACACGGCCCAAACCGCGCAGCTGCTCGAAAGCACCGTTCACGATCGCCGCATGGCCAAGGTTGCGCTGACCACCCACAATGGCGGCATTGCCGGCGCCATCGAAACCTACAAGCACAATCCGACGCCCAATCTGATTATCGTCGAGACCGCGCTCGACCTCGAAGCCCTGCTGCCGGCGCTGGCTCGCCTCGCCCAGAGCTGCGACGCCGCCGCCCGCATCGTCGTCCTCGGCCACCTCAACGATGTCCGGCTCTATCGCGAACTGCTGCGCGCGGGCATTGCCGATTACATCGTGCTGCCCGCCGTCGCCGCGCAGATCGTGACCTCGATTGTCGAGCTTTTCGCCACCACCGAAACCCAGGTCGGGCGCACCATCGGCTTCGTCTCGGCTAAGGGCGGGGCAGGCGGCTCGACCCTGGCGCATAACATTGCCTGGTCTACCGCGACGCTGCTCAACCAGGACAGCGTCATCCTCGACATGGATTTGCCCTTCGGCACCGCGGGGCTCAATTTCAATCAGGACCCCGCCAAGGGCCTTGCCCAGGCAATGGCACTCCAGCCCGGCGATCAGCCTGCCCTCGACCGGCTGATGAGCAAGATCGCCAATCACGTCAATCTGCTCACCGCGCCCGTTACGCTCGAGCGCAGTTTCGATCCCACAGAACATGCCTTCGATGCGCTGCTCGCCATGTGCCGCGCCAGCACGCCCATCGTCGTGCTCGATATTCCGCACGCCTGGACCGCCTGGGTGCGACGCACACTGTCCACCATCGATGAAGTGGTGATCGTCGCCGAGCCGGACCTCGCCAATCTGCGCAATGCAAAAAATCTCGTCGACGCTCTCAAGTCCCTGCGCCCCGATGCCAGCGCGCCTTTGCTGGTGCTCAACAAGATCGGCCTGCCGCGCCGGCCCGAGATCAGTCCCGCCGAGTTTGCCCAGTCCATCGATTGCCCGCTGCTGGGCCAGATCCCGTTCGACGCGGCGCTGTTCGGCATGGCCGCCAACAACGGCCAGATGATCGCTGAAAGCGCACCGAACCACAAAATCAACGAGATCTTCCGCGCCATCGGTCTCACCGTCACCGGCCACGACGCCACCCAGATCGCAGAACGAACGTCGCCACTGCTCAAGCTGCCGTCGTTCCTGCGCAAACGCGCCTGATTACAGACGCTGAATACCCTGTCAAAAGGAGTTTTTGTGCGGTTGTGACGCTAGGGCGTGCGCCCTACGATCAAAGCCAACCTCCCAGCGCGATCTCCAAGCGAGCCCTCCATGTCCGATCAGCCCTCCCTGCCCATTATCGCCATCGCCGACCAGGGTCTCGATGGCGCCGGGTTGCCGGCGGCGCATTTGGCCTGGGCGATAGCCAACAAGTTCACTGGCCAGCGCGGCAAGCTTTTGGCGCTGCCGGGCGACAATGGCCAGCTCGGCGGCTATCTGTTTGGCATGGGCGAAGCCAGGGACCGCTCGCCGCTACTGCTCGGCCTGGCCGGCGCCAATCTGCCCGAGGGCGATTATCACCTGGCCGGCGCCTATGGCGATGCGACCCTGGCCGCCGTCGGCTTTTGCCTCGGCGCCTATCGCTTCGACCGCTATAAAAAGCCCACCCCCGCGCCGCGTCTCTCGATCCCCGCCGAGGCCGACGCCGCCGAAGTCGAGCGGTTGGTCGAAGCCGCCGTGCTGGCGCGCGATCTGATCAATACCCCGACCAATGATCTGGGCCCCGACGCCTTCGAGGCCGTCATTCGCACCTTTGCCGAAAGCCGCGGCATGAGCTTCACCGCCACCGTGGGTGACGATCTGCTCGCCGCCAATTTCCCGATGATCCACGCCGTCGGCCGTGCCGCGAGCCAACCGCCGCGCCTGCTCGATCTGAGCTGGGGCAATCCGGCCGATCCCAAGGTGACCCTGGTCGGCAAAGGCGTCACCTTCGATACCGGCGGGCTCGACATCAAGCCTGCCGCCGGCATGCTGCTGATGAAGAAGGACATGGGCGGCGCCGCCAATATCCTGGGCCTAGCGCATACCATCGTTTCTGCCGGCCTCAAGCTGCGCCTGCGCGTCCTCATCCCGATCGTCGAAAACGCCATCGCCGGCGACAGCTTCCGTCCCGGCGACGTCCTGACGTCGCGAAAAGGCCTCACCGTCGAAATCGGCAATACCGATGCCGAAGGCCGGCTGATCCTCGCCGATGCGCTGGCCCTCGCCGACGAGGAAAGACCCGAGCTTATCGTCGACATGGCGACCCTCACCGGTGCCGCCCGCGTAGCACTCGGCCCCGAATTGCCCGCCCTGTTCTCCACCGACGATACGCTGGCCCGCGAACTGATGGCGGCGGGGCTGCTGGCCGACGATCCGCTGTGGCAGCTGCCGCTCTGGGCGCCCTATGATGCCATGATGAATTCCAAGATCGCCGACGCCAACAACGCCGCCTCGGGTGGTTTTGCCGGCTCGATCACCGCGGCTTTGTTCATGCGGCGCTTCGTCACCAACGCCAAGGCCTGGGTGCATCTCGATATCATGGCTTGGGCCCCCGAAGCCCGCGCCGGCCGCCCCTTTGGCGGCACCGACCACGGCATTCGCGCCGTCTATGGCGTGCTCAAGGCCCGCTATCCGGCAGACGGCTCGATCGCCTGATCGAGGCTTTCAACGGCTTCCTGCACCTGTTCGGTGCCGGCCTTGGGAAACAGCAGAGGCGCCATGGCAAAGCCGGCGATGACGGCAATCAACATGCCCCAGCCAGCGAGCGCCTTGTGTTTCTCGATGAACGCGTTGGCGGCCGGGCCAAAGAAGTAGAACAACCCGCACGGAATGAAGTAGCGCGCTGCCCGCCCGATCAGGCCATAGATCAGGAAGGTCCAGATATCGAGCCCGGCCACGCCGCTGGTGATGGTAATGACCTTGTAGGGGATCGGAGAAATCGCCCCGATCAGGATCATCAGCGGACCATTGTCGTTAAAGCTCTGCGTCAGCGAAGCAAAGCCGTCGCCCGCGCCGTAAAATTCGATGATGGCGCGCCCGACCGTATCGAACAGGAAATAGCCGATGGCATAGCCGGCAAGGCCCCCCACCACCGAAGACACCGTGCAGATGGCAGCCAGCCGCCACGCGCGCCGGCGGTCTGCGACAATCATCGGCGCCAGCATGATCTCGGGAAAGATCGGCAGGATCATCGCTTCCAGAAAGCACAGCAGGGCCAGGATCGGTTCGGCCAGCCGGTGTTGGGTCGCCTGCTTGAGCCGGTCGTAAAGCTTGGGCTTGCCGGCAATTGTTTTTGGCAGCTGCATTGATGTCCCCGATCCCTTGTCTCACCTGCCCCGCAATAGAGCGCTAAAGCCTGACAGAAGGTTGAGCCAAGGCCGCCGCGGCGATAACAATGGTGTCAGTAGCCCCGGTCGCGATCGACGACGTTGATCAGCGGCTTGCCTGCCTCGTGATCCTTGAGGATTGCCGAGAAATACCGCACCCCGGCGCCCTGGTCTGAAATGGCCGCGATATGGGGCGTGATGTAGCAATTCGGAATAGCCCAGAGCGGGCTCGACGCGGGCAGGGGCTCGATCTCGAATACATCGAGGCTCGCCGCCCCCAGCATGCCATCCTGCAACGCCACCGCGATCTCGTCCTCGCGCTGGTGCCCGCCGCGCGCCGCGTTGACGATCACGGGACCACCCGCAAGCCGGTCGCGCCGCAGCTTGGCAAAAGTCTGCCGGTTCAAGATCCCCGTCGTCTCGGGCGTCAGCGGTAACAGATTGACCAATATATCGGTGCCAGCCAGAAACGCCTCGAACTGCGCATCCCCGACAAAGCCGTCGACCCCCGGAAGCGCCTTGGGCGTGCGGCTCCAGCTCCGCAGGGTAAACCCGAGCGCGCCGAGCCGCTGCGCCGCATCCTGGCCCAGCACACCCATGCCCATGATGCCGACACTGGTCTGGCTGGCGGCTGGCGGATAATATTGGTCCCACCGCCGCGCCTGCTGGTCCGCCCTGAACCGCGTAAAGCCGCGATGGTGCATCGTCACCTGCGCCACGACATAATCGCTCATGCGCTGGCTCAGATCCTGATCGACGAAGCGCACGATCGGTACCTGCGGCAGCTGCGGATGGCGCAGCAAGGCATCGACCCCGGCGCCCAGCGATAGCACGGCCTTGAGGTGATCGAGCCCGGCAAACGCCTCGGGCTTGGGCTTCCACACAAAGATATAGCGAATGTCCTGCGGATCGAATTGATCGGTCTGCCGCGCCACGGGGTAGGGCGCCAGCGCCTCGGCAAAGCGCCGGGCCCAGCCCGCCTCATCGACATCCGACAAATGCAACAGCAGCATGTTCAGCAATCCTTGCTTACGAAAAAGCCGCGCTCGATGGGCGCGGCTTGATGGTTTGTCGCAACGCCTAAACGATTAAGGCGTGGTGGTCGTCGTATTGGGCGTCGCCGAAGCCGGCACCGATGGCTGGACCGGAACGATCGGCGTTGCCGCTCCCGGTGCCGTGCCTGCTGGTGGCTGGGTTGCCGCCGGGCCGGTGCCACTGGTGGTGGGCGTGCCCTCGACCTGCGTTTCGCTCTCGGTGGTGGTCGGCGACTGCGTCACCGACGCTGGCGCTGCGGGTGCTGCTTCCGTAGTCGCGGCGGGTGCTGCCGCAGGTGCAGTGACCGGCGCTGCCGAGGAGGCCGGTCCGGGCTGCGCTGCTGCAGGCGCCGGTGCTTCGGCGGGCGCTGCTACTGGAGCATCGGTTGGAGCAACGACTTCGGCTGGCGCCGCAACCGGATCGGACGTCGGCGCTGCCTCAGCCGGTGCCGGATCGACGGTCTCGGGCTGCTGGTCGGCGGCGCCTGGAATATCGGATGGCTCCGTGGTGGTTTCCGGCGCGACGCCCGCTTCGGGGTCGGCGACGGTTTCCTCGGCAGCCGGGAACGGCTTGGGATCGGCCGACAGCGTCTGCAGATACGCTAGGATATCGGCGCGCTCTTCAGCGGTCCGCACGCCGGCAAAGTTCATCTTGGTGCCCGGCGCATAGTCCGAAGGCTTGGTGATGAAGTGGTTGAGGTTCTCGTAGGTCCAAACATCGCCCGCGGCGTTATGCGCCATCAGCGCGTCCGAATAGGAAAAGTCCGGTACGCTGCCTTCGGCCCGCATCACGACGTCATACAAATGCGGACCAGTCTTGCTGGGCTCGCCTTCGCCAAAGTTATGGCACGACTGGCACTTCTTGACGGCCGCTTCGCCGCGCTCGGCGCTGGCGCTGGCCAGCAGCAGGCCCAGGGGCACTTCTGGCGCGGCGGATACTGCCGCACCATCGGCGGCCACGGGCTCGGGTTCCGGCAGCGCATAGCCGGGGCCGCGGCCTTCGATCGGATGATAGACGGCTTCGGCCACAAAGCCGACGCCCATGACAAACAGCAGCGTGCCGAGCACGGCGCCCATGATCTTGTTAAGCTCGAACGAATCCATTTGGTCTCTCTGCCGGTCCAGCCCCTGGACGATAATCGATATCGCCACGGCTTTGTGCGGTCCCATCGGGAAATCGCTCAAGCCAGGCACGCAATTGCGGCGGACGATAGTCGCAAGCCCTTATCGGTGCAACCACCCAAACAAGCCTGGCGACAATTCCCCACGTCCGCTGCGCCATTCGCTTCGATTGACTCGCGTCCCGCCCGGGTTCAAAAGCCCTGCGCCGACCAGCAAGGGACTTTGCCATGATCAAGAAAATCGCATTTCAGGGCGAACCGGGCGCCTTCAGCCACGCCGCTGCCTCGGGCGTTTTCCCCGATGCCGAGTTCCTGCCCAATGTGACCTTCGAGGAGGCCATGGCGGCCGTCCAGACCGGCGCTGCCGACTACGCCGTGCTGCCGGTCGAAAATTCGCTCTATGGCCGCATTACCGATATCCATCACCTGCTGCCCGAAAGCGGTCTCTTCATCGTTGGTGAAACCTATCTGCGCATCGAGATGAATCTGTGGGGCGTACCCGGCGCGACCCTCGATGACATCAAGGCCGTGCAGTCGCAGCCGCCCGCGCTCGGCCAGTGCCGTAACTTTATTGCCAGCCATGGCCTGCGCACCATCAACGGCGCCGACACCGCCGGTTCGGCGCGCGAAGTCGCGGCGCGTGGCGACAAATCCGTCGCGGCCATCGCCTCCCGCCTGGCCGGTGAAATCTACGGGCTGAACCTTCTGCAAACCAACATCGAAGACGCCGGCCACAACACCACGCGCTTCCTCGTCATGTCCCGCACCCGCGAGGAAGCCGCCCAAGGCTCGGGCAAGCTCAAGACCACTTTCGTGTTCCGCGTCCGCAACGTCCCCGCCGCGCTCTACAAGGCCATGGGCGGCTTTGCCACCAATTCTATCAACATGACCAAGCTCGAAAGCTACATGGTCGGCGGGGCCTTCACGGCCACCCAGTTTTACGCCGACATCGAAGGCCACCCTTCTGACCCCGGCGTGCAACACGCCTTCGAAGAACTCGGCTTCTTCACCGACCATTTCTCGATCCTCGGCGTCTACCCAGCCTCCGACCACAAATAGCGCCTGAGCACTGAACGGTCCCTCCGCTCTACCAGAGGGAGGTCAGGTGGGGGTTCTTGCTAAACCCAACGCACAACGCCACCGCAAAAGGCGTTTGAAAATTCGCTCTGGTGAGTCAGATGCGGTGTTTGGCGAGAGTTCGGCCCGCATTTAGAAAAGGTCCAGTGGACCTTTTCGCGGCAAGAACGCCTGAAGAGCTATGCTCGTAAGGCCCGGAGCGCAACGTACGTCCGTACGTGAGCACCGGAAGCGCAGCCAATCACCACAGATGGCCGCCAGAGTAGAATTTAGAAATGCCTTTTCAGCCTTCCATAAGGCCGGGTGGCAAAGTCCCGATCCGCAGGATCACCCGGGGCTCGTCATAAGTATCCGTCTCGACATCGACCTCTTGGGAAAACGCGATCACGCCCGCCCGCGTCGGCGCCAGCCGCTCGGCCGTGGCAATCGCCTTTTCCTCGGTTTTCACCTGCTGCACCGGGTCCGCCAGCAGCTTTTTGCCGGCCTGCTTGAAAGCCTGCACGAGATACATTGTTGCCATGGGCCACGCTCCTGATTGCAGCCACGCCTATCACCCCCACAAATAATCCCCTAGTCCCATCCACAAGATGTCATCGAGCTATGCGGGATAGGGGCTTTGGCGAGCGACCTGGTAGCCCGGCTGGTCCCACTCCCCACCGGCCGTCACCCTTGGGCTTGACCCAAGGGCTCTACACTTACCGGCGGGCGGCGCTTGCTCAGAACCCTCCCCATCCACGGTGTCACCCCGGCGCAGGCCGGGGCCCATCTCGAGATCCCTCCCCACGCCGCCAGGTCGCCCAGCACGACCCACCTTGCGGCTGTGGCTCCATCTCGAGATGGGTCCCGGCCTGCGCCGGGATGACACCGTGTTTTGCTAGGCGAACGGTGCGAGACCCCGCACCCACCACCCAAACTTATCCATCTTATCCCCCTCCCTTTGCCGCATGGCATATTCCCTCCCATCGCCCTGCCAGAGCGCGGTCATGACGAGTGGATGGGCAGGAACGACAGCCGGGGAGCATGGGTCGCCAGGCTCCCGCATGGATGCTGACCACCAGCCGGACGCCGGCGTTGCGGAGGGTTTTAACGCTCTGCAACACCGGTATGTCCATCCCGAAAGGGGGGCTGCTCGATGCGTGTGTGAAAAATCCCGGCGTGATGGCGAGACCCGGTCTCACCCCTCTAACCCTTCGCGCGTAAAACGAGATCACGGTCTCGCCATCGCTCGCTCAAATGAAACCCGCACTACAGGCGGCGCTTCGGCACGTCTCGCAACATTGACACCATCCCACGCCCCGCTATGGTCCGCGCGCCTCCCATGACTCCACGGAACCAGCCATGTCCTACACTGATCTCGCTCAGACCATCGATGCAGCCTTCGAGGCCCGTGCCGATATCGGCTTCAACACGACAGGCGAAGTGCGCGACGCGGTCGAACAGGCGTTGGCGCTGCTGGACTCCGGCGAAGCGCGCGTTGCCCAAAAGATCGACGGCACCTGGCAGGTCAATCAGTGGCTCAAAAAGGCCGTGCTGCTCAACTTCCGCCTCAACGACAATCGCCTGATCGAAGGCGCTCCGGGCGGCTCGCACTATTGGGACAAGGTCGCGACCAAGTTCGAAGGCTGGAGCGAAAACCACTTCCGCGAGGCCGGTTTCCGTGCCGTTCCCGGCGCCATCGTGCGCAGCCCCGCCTTCATCGCCCGCAACGTCATTCTGATGCCAAGCTTCGTCAACGTCGGCGCATATGTCGATGAAGGCACCATGGTCGACACCTGGGTCACCGTCGGCTCCTGCGCCCAGATCGGCAAGAACGTCCACATTTCGGGAGGCGTCGGCATTGGCGGCGTGCTCGAACCATTGCAGGCCGGTCCCGTCATCATCGAGGACAACTGCTTTATCGGCGCCCGCTCCGAAGTCGTCGAAGGCGTCATCGTCGGCGAGGGCGCCGTCATCTCCATGGGCGTGTTCATCGGCGCCTCCACCAAGATCGTTGATCGCGCCACCGGCGAAATCCATATCGGCAAGGTGCCACCCTATTCCGTCGTCGTCTCCGGCTCGCTCCCCGGCAAGCCGCTCCCCGACGGCAGCCCCGGCCCCAACCTCTACTGCGCCGTCATCGTCAAAACCGTCGACGCCCAGACCCGCAGCAAGACCGCCATCAACGATTTGTTGCGCGACTGAACATGACCGACGCGCTCGATCTGCTCAAATCCCTGATCGCCTGCCCCTCGGTCACCCCCGAGGAGGCTGGCGCGCTCGACGTGCTAGACACAGCGCTCACCGCCATCGGCTTCACCACGACGCGGCTGATGTTTGAGGGCGACGGCTCCTATCCGGTCGACAACCTCTTCGCCATTCGCGGCACCACCGGCCGCCGGCTCCTCTTCGCCGGCCACACCGACGTCGTGCCCCCCGGCGATGCTGCGAACTGGACATCGGACCCGTTCACCCCCCGCGAGGCCGACGGCAAGCTCTATGGGCGCGGCGCCGCCGACATGAAATCAGGCATTGCCGCCTTCGTCGCTGCCGCCTCCCAAATTCCCGCCGACGCCGGCACGATCCTGCTCGCCATCACCAATGACGAGGAAGCCGACGCCATCAACGGCACCGCCAAGCTGATGCAATGGGCGCAAGCCAACCAGCACCATTTCGATTTCGCCATCGTCGGCGAACCGAGCTCCGCCGCGACCCTGGGCGACAGCATCAAGATCGGCCGGCGCGGCTCGTTCTCCGGCCGCATCACCGTCACCGGCACGCAAGGCCACGTCGCCTATCCCGAACGCGCCAACAATCCCCTGCCGGTGCTCGCCCGCATCGTCACCGCGCTCGATACGCAGATCGATACCGGCACCGAGCACTTCCCGGCCACCAACCTCGAAGTCACCTCCATCGACGTCGGCAACCCCACCGGCAACGTCATTCCCGCCGCCGGCACACTCAAATTCAACATTCGCTACAACGATCTGTGGACCCACGACACGCTCGCCGACTGGGTGCGCAGCCGCATTGCCACCATCGACCCCGCCGGCGCCACCATCGACTTCACGATCACCAGTGGCCCCACCAAATCGTTCCTCAGCCCGCTCAGCGCCGACGTCGATACGCTTGCCGACACCATCGAAACCCTCACCGGCCAGCGCCCGCAATATTCCACCGGCGGCGGCACCTCGGACGCCCGCTTCATCGCCCAATATGGCCCCGTCGTCGAATGCGGCCTCGTCGGCCCCTCGATGCACAAGGCTGACGAGCACATCGCCATCGCCGATCTGACTGGCCTCACCGCCATCTACCAGGCCTTCATGCAGCGCTTCTTCGCGCAGCCGCAGCCATGAAACTCTGGGCCGCCATCTCGCAAGCCATCGCCGGCTGGATCAAGATCGTCCGCGGCGATCCCGACTGGCGCCAGCATTTCGTCTTCACCGCCCCCGGCCTCGTCACCGCCCTCCTGGTCTTCGCGCTGGCAGCATTCCTCGGTGTGGCTCTCGCCTCGCTCAACATCGGCTTCCCGAGCCTGCCCGGCGCGCTCGCGGCCATGCTGGTGCTCGCCCTGCCGCTGCTGGCGTTCGTGTTGAGCATCCTTGGCACCCGCGCCCTGCTCAGAAGCCCGCAGCCCCTCCTGCCGCTGCTCGTGCCGGGCGCCTACGCGCTCACCGCGTTCCTCCTGATCGAGGGCCTGCTTGCCATGTTCGGCGGGCCGCTGGTCATGCTGGCCTGGCTCGCCATCGCGTATCTATTGTTTCGCCTCCTGCGCGCCGCCACCGACTGGCCCGTCGCCATCGCCGCCTGCTGTGCGGTTTTAAGCGTGGTTCTGCTTGTCGGGCTGCGGCTGGCGCTCTACATGCTGTCGAGTTCCGCCGGCATTGCCCCCTAACCATCGAGATTAGCCCTTGGCCCAGACGACCGCGACGTTCCTCGATGAATGCAAATCCGCCGCCCTGGGCTGTGTAACGCTGGTCACCGGCAAGCGCGATGCGCCGTCATATTTCGATTTCTCCCAGCGCGGCCTGGTCGGCAGCCTGATCGCGGTCGTGCTCGGCATTGCGCTCGCCGGCTTCGGCCCCACGCTCTTGGGCGTTCCCCTGCCCAAGGGCGCCGCCACCCAGTCCATCGTCGTCAATGTCGTGCTGTTCCTCGCCCAGGCCGCCACGGCCTACCTCGCGCTGCGCCAGATGAAGCGCGCCGATGGCTATGTGCCGTATCTCGTCGCATCCAACTGGATCACGCTGATGTCCGCCGTGCTGCTGCTGCTCTCGACCCTGCTCGGGCCGCTGGGCATCATCGTTCTGATCGGCGTGGTCGTCGTCGCCATCGCCACCTTCATCAACATCGGGCGCCTGATCGTGACGCTGACGCCGCTGCAGATCGGCATCCTGTTCATTTCGCAGGCCGTGGGCGTGTTCATCGCCCTGGCCATCATTGCCGTTGTGTTAGGGCCCCCAGCGGCAGGCGTCGTCTAATAATCGACGTGCGTCAAATACAGCCCAGACGACGGCGCCATCGCCCCGCATTGGCCGCGGTCCCGCGCATCGAGCACCGCCCGCAACCGCTCCGGCGCCCATTTGCCTTCGCCCACCAGCTTGAGCGATCCGACCATCGATCGCACCTGGTGATGCAGGAAACTGCGGGCGCTGGCGGTGACGAGGATATGCTGGTTGTCCCCCCGCACCGAGAACACATCTAAAGTGCGCACCGGCGAATTGGCCTGGCATTCAGCCGAGCGGAAACTGGTGAAATCATGCCGCCCCAGGATCAGCCCCGCCGCAAAGTTCATCGCTTCCCAGTCGAGCGGCATCGGTACGTGCCACACATGGTTGCGCTCGATCACCGCCGGCGCGCGCCGGTTGAGGATGCGGTATTCATAGTGCCGCGCCGTGGCCGAAAACCGCGCCTCGAAATCACCGCCCACAGCTTCCGCCGCAACGATCGCCACCGGATGCGGCCGCAGATGAAAATTCAGCGCCTCGCGCACCCGAAACGGGTCCCAGGCCTTGCTCAATTCGAAATGCGCCACCTGACCCAGTGCGTGCACCCCCGCATCGGTCCGCCCCGCCGCCTGCGTACCGACGGTTTCACCCGACATCCGGAAGATCGCTTCTTCGAGCGCCTGCTGCACCGACGGGCGATCTTTCTGCCGCTGCCAGCCGCTGAAGGGCGTTCCGTCGTATTCGATAACGAGCTTGTAACGGTGCATCTATTGCACGTTCCGCGGCAGCGGCCCCGTGCCCCGCAAAAACGTTGCGGCGTCCATGGCACCCTTGCCCTCGCGCTGCACTTGGGTCAACCGCACCGCGCCCGTGCCACAGGCAATAGTCAGCCCATCGAGCAACGTGCCCGGCGCGCCCGCACCGCTGCCGATGGTGGACCGCAGCGCCTTGACGCGCACCGGCTTGCCGCCCAGCTCGATTTCGAACCACGCGCCCGGAAACGGCGACAGCCCGCGAATATGGTTGTGCACTTCGTGCGCCGGGCGCGACCAGTCGATCCGCGCTTCGGCCTTCTCGATCTTTTTGGCGTAGGTCGTGCCGTCTTCGATCTGCGGCTTGAAATCGAGGCTGCCGCGTTCGAGCGCCGCCAGCGCCCGTCCCATCAGATCGGCGCCCACCCGCATCATGGCGTCGTGCAATTCGCCCGAAGTCATGTCCGGGCCGATCGGGATCACTTCGCCCAAGGCGACCGGCCCGGTATCGAGCCCCTCTTCCATTGCCATCACCATAACGCCGCTTTGCGCGTCGCCCGCCATCACCGCCCGCTGGATCGGCGCAGCCCCGCGCCAGCGTGGCAACAGCGACCCGTGCAGGTTCAGGCACCCGAACTCCGGCGCGTCGAGCACTGGCTTGGGCAGCAACAGCCCATAGGCCACGACGATCGCCAACTCGGCCCCGTGGCTGGCGAAAATGATCTGCTCGGCCTCGCCCTTGAGCGAACGCGGCGTATAGACTGGAATGCCGAACCCTTCGGCCGCCAGGTGCACCGGCGATTTGCGCTCTTCCTGGCCCCGGCCAGCAGGTTTCGGCGCACGCGTATAGACCGCCACCACCTCATGTCCGGACGAGACGATCTCGGTCAGCGTCGGCACCGAAAATTCCGGCGTGCCCATGAAAACAATATGCATTGCAATACTCCTGGGCCCGACCTCGTCCTTCGACAGGCTCAGGATGAGGTCTTTGAAAATCCTGTGCGCTGGCAGTAGACCGCATGGTGAACTTGTCCACCCACGCGGTCGCGGCACGGCTAGCCGGCGGCGCGCTTGGCCTGCTTGTCAAACTTCTTGATCACCCGGTCACGCTTCAGCCGGCTCAGATAATCGATGTACAGCACGCCATCGAGATGATCGATCTCGTGCTGGATGCAGACCGCGAGCTTGCCCTCGGCTTCCTTGGTCACCTGATTGCCCTCGAGATCGGTATAGCTCACCGTGATCTCGTTGGGCCGCTCGACCTCGTAATACAGCTCGGGGATCGACAGGCACCCCTCCTCGGTCACCTGCATCTGCTCGCCAAAGCTGGTGATCTCGGGGTTGATCAACACCATGGGCTCGGCCGGTTCGCCCTCGGGCGCCAGATCCATCACCACGATACGCTTCATCACCCCGATCTGCGGCGCCGCAAGGCCAATGCCCGGCGCGTCATACATGGTGTCCAGCATGTCCTTGGCCAGCGTCTTGATCTCGTCGTCGACCTCCATGATCGGGTCGGCAACGGCGCGCAGCCGCGCATCGGGAAGAACGAGAATGGGGCGTATCGCCATGGCAAAGGGTCCGGCAGCAAGGGGTTTGGCCTTTCGATATGGTATTTCCGAGCGCCCGGTCAACTCTTCCGGGACACAACCGACGCGAACATTCCGCGAACGGACGAATCGCGATAGGCTTGGGCCATGGAAACCATTCTGTTCAAGCTCGGCGATATCCCAGTCACTTACGCCATGGCGGGCCTCATCGGCGCTGCGGTCGTCGTGCTTATTCTGCTGGTGCTGCTTATCAACGGGCAGCGCGCCAGTGCCTTGCGCGATCAGGCGCTGGCCCAGCAAGCCGCCGATCAGCTCAAGCAGAGTTTCCTTGCGCAACTGGCTGATCGCGATCACCGTATCCAGGAACTCGACCAGGAAATCCGCCACGAGCGCGAGCGGCTGGCCGATCTGCTGGACGCCGAGCGCGACAAGAGCGCCGAACTGATGGCGCAGGTGTCAGCTTTGCGCGCCAGCATGGCTGAGCAGACCAAGCAATCCGAAGCCAATCTCGCCCGCTTCCTCGCGGCGCGCCAGCAGATGACCGACGAGTTCAAGGCCATCGCCGGCGACGTGCTGAAAAACCAGAGCGAGACTTTCACCAAGCAGAACCGCGAGCAGGTCGATGTGCTGCTGAAACCCCTGCAGGACAAGATCGGCGAATTTCACACCGGCCTGCTGCGTGATCGCGCCACCATGAGCGAGCAGATCCGTGCCCTGGCCGAAAGCAATCTGCAGATCACCACCGAGGCCAACAATCTGACGCGCGCCCTCAAGGGCAACTCGCAAACCCAGGGCGCCTGGGGTGAGATGATCCTGTCGACCATTCTCGAACGCTCGGGTCTGCGCGAAGGCGAGCAATATCTGACCCAAACCAGCCACACCGGCGACGATGGCGCGCGCCTGCGGACCGACGTCGAAATCCTGATGCCGAACGAAGACCGGCTGGTCATCGACTCCAAGGTCTCGCTCACCGCCTTTGCGGCCTACACAGCCTGCGAAGAACTGGATCGCCCGGGCCATCTGCAAGCGCACATCACATCGGTGCGTAGCCACATTCGCACCCTTGGCGACAAGGCCTATCACCAGCACGCCAAATCCAAGATGGATTACGTGATGATGTTCGTGCCGATCGAGTCTGCGCTGGCGACCGCCATCCAGTCCGATCCGGGCCTCGTCGAATTCGCCATGGGCCGCGGCGTCATGCTCACGACGCCGACGACGCTGATGACCGTGCTGCGCACCGTCCGCAATGTCTGGGATATCGAAAAGCGTCACCAGAACGCCGAGGAAATCGCCGCCCGCGCTGGCACGCTATACGACAAGGTCGTGGGTTTCCTGTCCACCATGGACAAGCTCGGCGGTCACATCGACAAGGCCCAATCGAGCTTCGCCGATGCCAAGGGCCAACTTTCGACCGGCAAGGCCAATGTCGTCCGCCAGGTCGAGATGCTGCGCGAACTCGGCGCCAAATCCAACAAATCCCTGCCAGCCGGCTGGGATGGCGGCAATGACGAAGCGCCAGTGCTGCGGCTGGTCCGCGAGGAACCCGGCGATCTGTCCTAGTCGTGCGTCAACTCGCTGGCGCTCTTGAGCACCTGATCGCCGTCTTCCTGCTCGATCAGATACGCCGGCTCGTCCTCTGAAGCGTCCCGCGTCACCTCGGTCCCCTTGAGCCTCCGCGTCACCTTTTCGGTGAACTTATCCACGACCTTTCCATGTGCGATATTCTTGCCCCATGTCCAGCTGACCTTGGACCCCTTGCGCAGTGCCATCTTCGCCTCCCTGTCTGGTTCGGAAAAACATTTTGATGCTCAGCATCGTTCCGCGTCTGAACCGCTTTTGTGCCCGCAGCGTTAGCCGCCCAGATAAAACCTTAGGGAGATGGACATGGCGCATAACAATCACGACGCAGTGCTGCCGCAGGATACCGATTTCGACAATGACGATCAGCCCGGCATTGCCCAGCCCTATACCCAGAGCGAAATCGAAGACCTGCTCTATGGCACCGACCGTCCCGCCAGCGAGCGCCTGGCAGCGCTGCAGGATATGCGCAACGAAAACGCCATCCGCGAAAGCGGCGACTGGGGCGACCAAGATCCGGCCGCCATGCTCGACGAGATCGATCGGGCCATCGACGAATTGAGCGCCATTATGGCCAATGCCGACGATCTGGACGACGATTATCCCGGCCTCGAAACTGGCCTCGACACCAGTGAACGCCTCGATACGCTGTCGCCCGACGACGTCGATGCGATCGACGCCATCGAAAATGGCAGCGACCTCGACGAGGAAGACGATGCAGATGACATCAGCCCGCTCGACGAAACTGAATGGACCGAGGGCGACGACTTCGAACCCGAAAAAGGTGTGCAGTAAGTCTAGGTTGTGTGGGCAGTTGAGTCAGAGCGAGGCGAACCGAAGGTCCGCGCCAGCGAATATGGTGGTGTTCGAGCACCGGAGCGGAGCGTACGTATGTACGAGAGCACCGGAGCGCAGAATACCGCCATTTGTAGACCGCTCTGGCCAACTGAACACGCGACCTAAATTTCGGTGCGGGCGCGCAGGGCCTGGCTCAGCGTGCCCTCATCGAGATAATCCAGCTCCCCACCGACGGGAACGCCATGCGCCAGGCGCGTGATCTTGGGCCCGTCATGGCCCAGCCGGTCGGTGATATAATGCGCCGTCGTCTGCCCCTCGACCGTGGCGTTCACCGCTAGCACGATCTCGCGAAACGCCGGCGCCCGCGCCAGAAGCGCATCGACGGTAATATCGTCGGGCCCGACGCCATCGAGCGGTGACAGCACGCCGCCGAGCACGTGGTATTTGACCGCGCCGACCCCGGCCCGCTCCAGCGCCCACAAATCGGCCACGTCTTCCACCACGATCAGCATGCCCGTCTCGTCGCGGCGCGGATCCGAGCAGATCGAGCAGGGGCTCATGGTATCGATATTGCCGCAGACCTCGCAGCTGCGAACCGCCACTACCGCCCGCTCGAGCGCCATGGACAGTGGGATCATCAGCTGTTCTTTTTTCTTGACCAGCTGCAGCACCGCCCGGCGCGCCGACCGCGGCCCAAGCCCCGGCAGCCGCGCCAGCAGCTGGATCAACTGTTCAATCTCGGGTCCGCCGGAGGCCATGGCGCGCTAGAACGGAAACTTCATGCCGGGCGGGATGGGCAGGCCGGCGGTGACTTCTGCCATCTTGCGCTGCATTTCGGCTTCCGACTTGCCCTTGGCGTCGGCGTGCGCCGCCACGATCAGGTCTTCCAGCACCTCGACATCATCGTCCTTGAACAGGCTCGGATCGATCTTGACGCCGCGCAGATCGCCCTTGCCCGACAGCGACACTACGACCATGCCGCCGCCCGAGCGGCCCTCGACCACGAGTTCGGCAAGCTCGGCCTGCATGGCCTCCATCTTGCCTTTCATCTCGCCGGCAGCCTTCATCATTCCCATGATGTCTTTCATTCGTCTTCCTCTTCGATTGGTAGCGGGACAGCATCGGGCAAAGCCACGGCGGTATCGTCGCGCACAGTCACGTTGACCACTTTCGCCCCGGGAAAGGTTTCAAGGATCGCCTTGACCAGCGGATCCTCGTGGGCCGCCGCATGATCGGCTTCCTTGCGCTGCTCTTTTTCCTGCCGCAGCGTCAGCCCTTCCGGCGCCTTGCTCGACACATTGACCAGCCAGCGCTGGCCGGTCCACAGCTGCAGCCGCGCCGATAGTGTCGCGATGATGCCGGGATCGGTCCCTTCGCTGAGCGCAACCTCGATGCGGCCTTGCTCGAACGATACCGGCCGCATCGAGCCTTCCAGCGCCAGCCGCACCAGCACGTCGCGCTTGGCCGTCGCCAGCGCGATCAGCTCTTTGTAACTCGCCACAGTCGCCAGCGCCGGTGCCATCTGCGCCACAGCCGGCTGGGCAGCAACAGCCTCGGTCACGACCGGCTGCGGCAGTTCGGCCCGTTGTGCCGAAGCTCCAGACGATCCGCCCGATGGCCCGCGCGGCACCGAGCTCATCGGCGGCAAAGCCGGCGCGGGAGCCGGTTGATTGGCCAGCTTGGCGATCAGATCGTCCGGGCTCGGCAGATCGGCGGCATAGGCCAAGCGGATCAACACCATCTCGGCGGCCTGCAGACCATTGTTGGCCCGGGCCACTTCCTCATGGCCCTTGAACAAAATCTGCCAGGCCCGCGTCAGCGCCCGCATCGGCAGCTTGCCGGCCAGTTCCGCGCCACGCTTGCGCTCATCTGGCGTCAGCGACACATCGTCGGCAGCGGCGGGCACCACTTTGATGCGCGTCACCAGATGCGTGAAATCGCAGAGATCCGCCATCAGCGTCTGCGGATCGGCACCCATGTCATAGAGCGCCCGCATGGTGGTGATGGCGTCGCC
>Ga0247806_10000388_pt1 | contig 28610 bp, 29 predicted proteins | sample UWRJL059202B1_FD_179935 | JGI IMG/M metagenome (GOLD analysis project Ga0247806, IMG submission 179935) | Plant litter microbial communities from Arlington Agricultural Research Station in Wisconsin, United States - UWRJ-L059-202B-1 | ecosystem: Environmental > Terrestrial > Plant litter >... | reverse complement strand
ACCAACTTAGCTATCGAGTCATATTCTTTCCTTGAATGCGGGTGCAAATATAAGGAGTTATTTTTGATATTTGCAAGCTTATTTATTATAAATTTGTCTTTTTTTAATCAAAATTTACAACGCCTTAATTTTTAGGCAATTATTAAAATGAAAAAAATCGTATTATTGGGATATATGGGTTGCGGAAAGTCAACAATTGCCCAAAATCTGTCAAAAGTTACAAATATTCCGTTTCTCGATTTAGATAAATGTATTGAAAAAAGAGCAAATTTATCCATAAATGAGATTTTCGAACAACATGGAGAAATCTATTTTAGAAAATTAGAACACGAAATGTTTGTCGAATTATTACAATCTTCAGAAAATAGCATAATAGGTTTAGGCGGAGGAACGCCATGTTATGCCAATAATCATGAATTATTAAAAAGAGATGATGTTGCTTCGATTTATTTAAAGGCTTCTATTGAGACTTTATATAACAGATTAATTCATAACAAAAGCAAGCGCCCGCTTATTGCGAATATGAATGAAGAAGAAATGAAAGAGTTTATCGCAAAACATTTATTCGACCGAAGTTTTTATTACAACCACGCACAACATAAAGTTGTAGTGGATAATAAAACAGTCGACGAAACAGTAACCGATATATTAAAAATATTAGCTTAAAAAGGCATAATCATCGCCATTGTCATCAAAAACAACCTGAACGTGCTCTAATAAAGATGTAGATAATGAAATGCCTTTGAAATCTGCTTTTACAGGGTACTTTTTGTGATTTCTGTCTACAAGTACTGCTGTTTTGAATTTTTTTAACGGAACGTCCAGAAAATGACGAACAGCGTAAATCAGTGTAGTGCCTGAATTTAGTACGTCATCAACCAAAACCAAACCTTTGTTGCTATATTCTGCAGCTGTTAATGAAGTTTGTATAGGTAATTGTGGATTTTGTTTATCCACTTTAACTTCGCAAATAGAAATTTTTAAAGTAGAGATGTTACTTAACGCTAATGCTATTTTTTCGGCAAAAATAGATCCGTTAGTAGCAATTCCGGCAATTACGACCTCTTCTTCATCAACAAAAGTCTCGTAAATTTGATAGGCAATACGTTTGATTTTATGCTCGATTTCCTGATTGGTTAAGATGATGTTTTTGCTCATGATTGATTTTTTTGCTAAAATACAAATTAGAATTTTAGATATTAGATTTTAGATTTTTGAATCGTATTTTAATTTTATTCCGTTTCGTCTTCGTCAATAATATCATTTCCGTATTCGTCGATATCTCTTCTGTCTTTTTTAGTTGGTCTTCCGGTTCCGGTTTTACGATAGTGCTCTTTTGATAATTTTAGTAACTCTAAGTGTTCGTAAGCTTCTGCAGGTGTTTCATTTTTTCTGTAAATGTCTACAAGCTTTGCCCCAACGCGGCTTTCGGGTATGTCTAAAACGGTAATAATTTGGGTAATCTGATCTTTTCTAAAGGTAATTTTATCGGTAGGGAAAACTTCTTTAGATGGCTTTGCAACCTGCCCGTTTACAGTAACATGGTTCTTTTTACAAGCCTCAGTAACCATGTTTCTGGTTTTGTAATAACGAACGCACCATAAGTATTTATCTATTCTCATAATTTTTCTAAAATCCACGTTAAATTCTTTACAAAAATAAATCAATATTGTATCTTGCGCACCTAAAAAATTAAGAATAATGAATAAATTTAAATATTATTTTATTTTATTGCTTGCTGGAGTTGCAACAGTTTCTTGTAATAAAAGTGATGATAATGATACGCCTGTTGAGCCTCTAAGAGATTATCAGGAGCAATTTAATACAGATAATGCTAATATTGAAGAGTACTTAACTACTAACTATATTACTGTAACTGAAAGTGCGGGTAATCCTGAAGATCAGGATGTGGTTATTGACAGTATTACAGATCCGACAACACAACCCTCTATAATGTCGTATTTGAATAGTGCGACTTTTCCAAAATTACTAAGTAAAAATGTAGATATGCATGGAATTGCTTATAAAATGTATTATTTAGTCTTACGAGAAGGTACAGGAGCGTCGCCAGGTAATACGGATGATGTTTTAGCTTCATATAAGGGAGATTATATAACTCGTGTTGCGAAAACGGATAAAGCCCCAACTTATTTAAAAACTACTTTTTTTGAAGAAGTTAAATTTCCGCAATCAACTGTAGATTTATATAATGCAGTTGTTGGATGGAGTGAAACATTTCCTGAATTTAAAATTGGAACTTCATCTATAGATGCTAGTGGATCAGTCAAATATGAAAATTTTGGATCTGCTGTTTTGTTTATTCCTTCGGGATTAGGATATTATACTGGAAATGCTTCGATTCCTGCCTATTGTCCTTTAGTTTTTAGTGTTAAATTTTATAATTTTAAAAGACTGGATCATGATTTTGATGGTGTTTTTGATTATAAGGAAGATAAGAATGGAGATGGCTATGTAAGAGATTTTAGAAATACAACTTTATATCCAAATAAACCAGCAAACCCGGATGATACTGATCTCGATGGTATTCCGGATTTTCTTGACAGTGATGATGATGGGGATGGATTTACCACGTTTTTTGAAATTAGCAAACCAGCTGGACAAATTGGTATTGTTGGTGGAGTAAATTTGGGTTTAAGTACCTATTATCCTTGGGATGTTGTTGTGGATAATCCTGCGACGCCAAATACAGATGAAACTGAACCAAGAGGAATTCCTAGTAGGCCAACAGGAGATTTAACTGATCCTACTAAAGAAGAGTCTGCAACTAATCCTAAGAAATATTTAGAAACTGATTATACTGATAATCCAAGATTGCGAATTCATTTAGATAAAACATATCCTATAAAGAAGCAATAGATAAGATTTAAAAATAATTCCAGAACCTCCAAACTCATTGATTTTGGAGGTTTTTTATTTTCGTTATTTTATGAATTTATTGATTACTTGCATAATTTAAATAGTGAAATATTTATATTAGTAATAATGGAATAATAGGAAAATTTTAAAAAAAAAGACAGAAAAAATAATGAAGATACTTGATAAAGTAATTGATTTTTATGATAAGTTGACTGATTCTGATTTAAGTTGGAAGAATCGATCGTATGACTTTTATTTATTGTTTGGAGATCAGGACGAATCAAAATCTCCTTGGTTCAAATCAAATTGGCAGTCAAATTTTAAGCCTTATCTTGATGCAATACTGAATCAGGCTGGAACTAAGAAAGAAACGGGTATTCGCGTACATAAATACAAATCTGAAAGAAGAATATCTAAAAAAGACAATGAAGAATTTATCTATCATTCTGAAATAAAGTTAGGAAGGTTGAAATGGGATGACAAATCGCATGATAAATGGACAATTGAAAAAGGTAATGAAGAGTACTTTCAAAGTTATGAGCTTTGGTCGCCAATTTGGACAGTTTGTGAAAAACGCCAGGCGCCTCCTGAAGTTTTTATTTCGATATCGAATCAGAGGGGTTTTGATAATTCGAGAGATATTCAATTTGGTTATTTTGTAGTAGTTGCGATCGCTAAAAGTTTGAATGTTGATGCAAAATCTGTTTTATCTGAACTTTCTAAAAAAGTAAATACAAAAGCAACAATTCTAAAACAAAGAAAATGGGGAAGACCTGAAAAGGAAGGAAAATGGAATTTTGTAAACGGGATTCAGGATACTTTTAGTAATAGTATTTATGAAAAAGATTTACATACTTTAAATTTTGATGAGGTAGAATTCGAGCCTGTGTGGGAAATAATTTACCAGCAAAAAAAACCTACATAAGAGATACAGATTGTAGCATTTTCTGAAGAGAATTGGAACGGCGTGTAATGTTTTTGAAATAAGGCATAAAAAAAACCTCGAAATCACTTTCGAGGTTTTTTGTATAAAGTAAGAAAACTAAAAATTATTTTCTTTTGATAACTCTTTCTACAGCTTCAACAATTGCCTGGTTGTTTAATTTGTATTTGTCCATTAATTGCTCTGGAGTTCCAGACTCACCAAAACTGTCGTTTACGGCTACAAATTCTTGTGGAGCGGGAGTGTTTAAAGCTAAAACTCTTGAAACGCTTTCTCCAAGACCTCCAAGAATGTTATGCTCTTCTGCAGTGACAACACATTTTGTTTTTGCCAATGATTTTAGAATCGCTTCTTCGTCAAGTGGTTTAATTGTATGAATGTTGATTACTTCAGCAGAAATTCCTTTTGCTTCAAGAGCTTCAGCGGCGATAAGCGCTTCCCAAACTAAGTGTCCCGTTGCAATGATTGTTACATCAGTTCCTTCGCTTAATAAAATTGCTTTTCCAATTACGAAAGGCTCATCAGCGGGCATAAAGTTAGGTACTACCGGACGGCCAAAACGTAAATAAGCAGGACCATGATGATCTGCCAAAGCTAATGTAGCTGCTTTAGTCTGGTTGTAATCGCACGTATTGATTACTGTCATTCCAGGTAACATCTTCATTAAACCAATATCTTCAAGGATTTGGTGTGTTGCACCATCTTCACCAAGTGTTAAACCTGCGTGAGATGCACAAATTTTCACGTTTTTATCAGAGTAAGCAACCGATTGACGAATTTGATCGTAAACTCGTCCGGTAGAAAAGTTAGCGAATGTTCCTGTAAAAGGAATTTTTCCGCCAATTGTTAAACCTGCAGCAATACCAATCATATTTGCTTCAGCGATTCCAATTTGGAAAAAACGCTCCGGGTGATTTTTTTTGAAATCATCAAATTTCAGTGATCCAATTAAATCAGCACAAAGTGCTACTACTTTTTCGTTTTTTTGACCTAATTCGGTCATTCCCGCTCCAAAACCTGAACGAGTATCTTTACTTCCTGTATTTGTATATTTTTTCATTTTTGTCTTTTATGAGATGCTAAGGTTCTAAGTGGCTAAGTTCTAAGTTTTGAACTAAAAACGGCACACTGAGACTGAACACTTTTTAATAGTCGATTTGATCTGCAGAATAGTTTTGAGCCAAAGCACTTGCCAACTGATCGTTGTTTGGCGCTTTACCATGCCATGCATGTGTGTGCATCATAAAGTCTACACCGTTACCCATTTCAGTATGTAATAAGATACAAACCGGTTTTCCTTTTCCTGTTCTTGATTTAGCATCCGTTAATCCTGCAATGATAGCATCGATATTGTTTCCTTCAGCAATTTCTAAAACGTCCCAGTCAAAAGCTTCAAATTTAGCGCGGATACTTCCCATCGCTAAAACTTCATCTGTTGTTCCGTCAATTTGTTTTCCATTAACGTCGACTGTTGCGATAAGATTGTCTACTTTTTTTGCAGACGCATACATGATCGCTTCCCAGTTTTGACCTTCCTGCAATTCACCGTCACCGTGTAAAGTATAGATTAAATGGTTATCGCCATTTAATTTTTTTGCCTGAGCAGCACCAAGAGCTACAGATAAACCTTGTCCTAAAGAACCAGAAGCCATACGGATACCAGGTAATCCTTCGTGAGTCGTTGGGTGACCTTGTAAACGAGAGTTTAGTAATCTAAAAGTAGCTAATTCTGAAACAGGGAAATAACCGCTGCGAGCTAAAACGCTGTAAAATACAGGAGAAATATGTCCGTTTGAAAGGAAGAAAATATCTTCTCCAATTCCATCCATATCAAAACCTTCTTTGCGTTCCATTATATTTTGGTAAAGTGTTACCAAAAATTCAGTACAACCTAGTGATCCACCTGGGTGACCTGAGTTGACAGCATGTACCATTCGAAGAATATCTCTTCTTACTTGGATAGTTAAATCGCTTAATTGTTGTGTGTTAGGCTTCATTTTATTTGTAAAAGTTAAACTGTTGCAAAAGTAAATTTTATTTTGCGGTAAGACAAATGATTTTTTGCTTTAGTTTGTCACAATTGTTAAATTTTGCCTGTTTTTTTATTGATGTGGAAATAATCTTTAAAATCTTGTAAATAGTGTATAAAAATTTTGCCACAAATTAAAAGATTAATGCTGATTTAAATCAGGCTAGCCTTTTAATTTGTGGCAAATTGGTAAATGAATTCTTGTAATGTGGGCAAAAAGGGTTATTCTGTATCGCCTTCGCTATAAAAATTGTTTTCTTCGTCTTCTGAACCAATATCTTCTAATTCGTCATCCAGTTCAGAGCCCGGGATATCTAAATCATTTCCAATTTTGTCGCTATTTTGTTTCCATTCATTATCATAATTGTCATTGCTAATGATTGTTCTTTCGCCAGAAATGCCTTCCGGATCAATATCTTCTAATTTATCTTCCTGATTGTAAATATCTTCAGTTGCCGGATATTCTAAATTTTCCAGATTTTTTTCAATCTGTTCATCCTTAATTTGATCTATTCTTTCTTCTGAGTTTATCATGATTTCTATATTTTTAAGTAATAAATTTCGTTTTAATGTATAATGATAAAGTTAGAAAATCAAGACTAATGATGTGTTATACTTTATTAATGTGATTGTTGCAACTTTTACATTTGATTTAGTTCCTGAAAAGCTGTGAGTTCTTTGCGTTAGGGATAGAAGCGGCATCCTTTTGTGACAGCATAATGGCCTGTACTAAAACCTGAATTTTCTGGAACAAAAGATATAGCGGATAGCCCGGCCCTTGGGAAACGCCCAAACTATTATAAAATTCAATGATGTAAGTTTTTTTTGTTTTAGGATTCAAAGTTTAATTTGTTTGCAGGGCTGTTTTGGCATTATCTCACTTTCTAATTGACAAATTATCTTATTACTTAAATTTTCCTGAAATTACCCTATCTTTGCCGACTGAAAAAAGAAACAGATGAAGTTTGATTTATTACAAAAAGATCCGCAATCGAAAGCGAGAGCGGGAAGCATTACTACAGATCACGGCGTAATTGAAACGCCTATTTTTATGCCTGTTGGAACAGTTGCTTCTGTAAAAGGAGTACACCAGCGTGAACTTAAAGAAGATATTAACCCTGATATTATTCTGGGAAATACTTACCATTTATACCTTCGTCCGCAAACTGAAATTCTTGAAAAAGCGGGAGGATTGCATAAATTCATGAATTGGGACCGTAATATTTTGACAGATTCTGGCGGGTACCAGGTTTATTCTCTTTCGAATAATAGAAAAATTAAGGAAGAGGGAGTGAAGTTTAAATCGCATATTGATGGTTCTTATCACTTTTTTACTCCGGAAAATGTAATGGAAATTCAGCGTACAATTGGAGCCGATATTATCATGGCTTTTGATGAATGTACACCTTATCCTTGCGACTACAGATATGCACAGCGTTCTATGCACATGACGCACCGCTGGTTAGATCGTTGTATTAATCATTTAGATAAAGTGCCATATAAATATGGTTATGAGCAAACATTTTTTCCGATTGTTCAGGGAAGTACTTATAAAGATTTACGTCAGCAGTCAGCTGAATATATTGCAAATTCAGGTCAGCAGGGAAATGCAATTGGCGGATTATCTGTGGGGGAACCGGCAGAAGAAATGTATGCCATGACTGAAGTTGTTTGTGAAATTTTGCCTGAAGACAAACCTCGTTATTTAATGGGAGTTGGAACTCCGATAAATATTCTTGAAAATATTGCCTTAGGAATTGATATGTTCGATTGTGTAATGCCAACCCGTAACGCCAGAAATGGTATGTTATTCACTTCAAATGGAACAATTAACATCAAAAATAAAAAGTGGGAAGCTGATTTTTCTCCAATTGATGAAATGGGACATACATTTGTGGATACAGAATATACCAAAGCCTATTTGCGTCACTTATTTGCTGCAAATGAATATTTAGGAAAACAAATTGCTACAATTCATAACCTTGGTTTTTATATGTGGTTGGTTCGTGAAGCCAGAAAACATATCTTAGCAGGAGATTTTAGACCATGGAAAGAAATGATGGTTAAAAATATGAGTCAAAGACTTTAAAAAAGAGTTTCAGGTTATTTTTGGTTTCAGGTTTCAGGTTGTCCGAGTTTTGGAAATTTGAAATTTGAAACTTGAAACAAGAAAAACAAAAAATCAATGCTGTCAATAATAGATAAATACATCTTAAAAAGATATCTGGGAACCTTCTCTGTGATGTTACTTTTGTTTGCGCCAATCGGAGTTGTAATTGACGTTTCTGAAAAGGTTAATAAGATGCTCGAAAACAAAATTCCGTTTATGGATATTGCTTTCTATTACTATAATTTCACCATTTACTTTATTAACTCTTTATTTCCGATATTTTTATTTTTATCGGTAATTTGGTTTACTTCAAAATTGGCGAATAATACCGAAATTATCGCTATTTTAAGTTCGGGTATTTCATATACACGATTTTTGCGTCCTTATATTATTGGCGCAACAATTGTTTCGATCTTTGTTCTGTTAATGGGGTTTTTTATTGTTCCCGCTGCAAGTGAGGGCTACAATAATTTTAGGTATACCTATTTAAAAGGAAACGGAAAACAGTTGATGCGGGGTGAAAACACGAATGTTTACAGGCAAATAAATGATAACGATTTTATATTCGTAAACAGTTTTAATGAAGAATCAAAAACAGCATTTAACTTTACATTAGAGCATTTTGAAAAAGATAAGTTAATTTATAAAATTACAGCGACTCGTATTAAATGGGATCCAAAAAAGAAAACTTATATTTTATACGATTATACTAAAAGAACTGTTGGTGACTTGAATGACGTGATAGAGAAAGTTCCGGAAAAAAATATAAAATTTAAATTTGAACTTTCTGATTTAACGCCTGTAGTCTATATTGCAGAAACGCTTACCTTAGGCAAATTGAACGACTTTATCGAAAAAGAACGAAAAAGAGGTTCCGCAAATATAAATACCTATTTGGTGGTACTTTATAAAAAATACAGTGTTCCGGTTTCTGCTTTTATTTTAACGATTATTGCTGTTGCCGTTTCGTCAATGAAACGTCGTGGAGGAATGGGAACAAATTTAGCTATTGGAATTGCTATTGCGTTTTCATTTGTATTTTTTGATAAAATATTTGGTACTCTTGCCGAAAAATCTACTTTCTCACCATTTTTAGCTGTTTGGTTCCCGAATATCGTTTTTGGAATCCTGGCAATTTACCTTTTACGTAATGCGAAACGATAATTTAAAAAGTTATTTAAACCTTCATTTAATTGTTTTTATCTGGGGATTTACAGCCATCTTAGGTGCTTTAATTACAATTGATGCTGAAAATTTAGTATGGTTTAGAATGTTTTTTGCCGGAATTTTTCTTGCGGCTTTCATTGTTTATAAAAAACAATCCTTCATAATATCAGCTAAATCTTTTGCTAAATTAATTTTTGTGGGATTGCTGATCGCGCTTCACTGGATTTTCTTTTTTAAGGCAATCCATGTTTCTAATGTTTCTATAACCTTATCCATATTTTCATTAGGCGCTTTTTTTGCTTCATTATTGGAACCGCTTTTTTACGGAAGGAAAATATTATGGTACGAAGTTTTTTTCGGATTAATAATTATTGGAGGTTTAGGATTGATTATGCAGGTGGAAGTCAAATACCTTAGCGGAATGTATTACGCTTTGGCTTCTATTATTTTAGGAGTTTTATTTACTTTGATGAATGGTAAATTAATTTCAGATCACGAACCTTCTGTTATTACGTTTTATGAGTTTGGAGCAGGGGTTTTCTTTATCACTATTTATTTTTTGGTGCAAGGAAAATTTACTTTTGATTTTTTCACCATGTCATTAAACAATTGGATATTGCTGTTAATTTTAGCTTCGGTTTGTACGGCATATGCGTTTACGGCTTCGGTCAAAGTGATGCAGAAGTTAACACCTTACACAGTAATGTTAACCACTAATTTAGAGCCGGTATACGGAATTATGCTTGCTTATTTTATTCTTGGAGGAAAAGAAAAAATGAGTACTGAATTTTATATTGGCGCCATTATAATTGTAATTACAGTTATCTTAAATGGAGTTTTTAAACATTATAAAAACAAGAAGAAAGTGTAATATTTTACTTATCTTTAAATTGCATTTTTACATTTTAAACACGAATTAACGACACTAATAATATAATATTTTTATATTTGCGGTTCGATTTAAAAACAAAATTCAAAAAATCCATGGAATATTTAGATTTTGAGCTTCCAATCAAAGAACTTGAAGAACAGTTAGAAAAGTGTGTTATAATTGGAAAGGAATCTGAGGTTGATGTAACATCAACTTGCAAGGAAATCAACAAAAAATTAGAGCAAACTAAGAAAGATATATACAAAAACCTGACAGCTTGGCAACGCGTTCAGTTATCCAGACATCCAAACAGACCCTATACTTTAGATTATATCAGATCAATTTGTGGTGATACTTTCTTAGAACTACACGGAGACAGGGGATTTAAAGATGATAAAGCAATGGTTGGTGGTTTAGGAAAAGTAAACGGACAATCGTTTATGATCGTAGGGCAACAAAAAGGTTATAATACAAAAACACGTCAGTACCGTAATTTTGGTATGGCAAATCCTGAAGGATATCGCAAAGCTTTGCGTTTGATGAAAATGGCAGAGAAATTTGGAATTCCGGTTTTAACCTTAGTAGATACTCCGGGTGCGTATCCGGGACTTGAAGCCGAAGAAAGAGGCCAGGGAGAAGCTATTGCGAGAAATATTTTTGAAATGGTTCGTTTAAAAGTACCAATCATTACCATTATAGTAGGTGAGGGTGCTTCTGGAGGAGCTTTAGGAATTGGTGTTGGAGATAAAGTATATATGTTAGAAAACACTTGGTATTCTGTAATTTCACCAGAATCTTGCTCTTCTATATTATGGAAAAGCTGGGAATACAAAGAGCGTGCAGCTGATGCTTTAAAATTAACATCATCTGACATGAAAAGACAAAAATTAGTTGATGATGTAATTCCGGAACCACTTGGTGGTGCTCACTATGACCGTGAAACTACTTTTAAAACAGTGGCTGAATATATTACAAAAGGATATAATGAATTAAAAGACTTATCAACAGCCGACTTAATTGCTCAAAGAATGGACAAGTACAGTAACATGGGTGAGTATAAGGAGTAAATTCTTACAGAATTATTTAAAATCCGAAGCCTTGCAGTTTCGGATTTTTTTTTGGTTATCAACAAAAAATACTTATTTATAAACAATTAATAGTTATAACTCAATAGCAGATTTTTTTTAAAATTTGTTACTTTCGCTATATGGAAAATTTCAAGAACATAAACCCTGTAAAGGTTGACAAAACCACCATTATTAATTTAGAAAAAGGAAAACTTCCGCCGCAAGTTCTTGATTTAGAGGAAGCTGTGCTGGGAGCAATGATGATTGATAAAAAAGGGGTGGATGATGTAATTGATATTTTACAACCTGATGCATTTTATAAAGATGCACATAAACATATCTTTGAAGCAATTATTCAGCTTTTTACTGAAACACAGCCAATTGACTTATTAACCGTTTCTGCACAGCTAAAAAAGAATGGGAAACTGGAGTTAGCAGGAGGAGATTTTTATCTGATTCAGCTTACACAGAAAATTGCTTCTTCGGCACACATTGAATTTCACTCCCGTATCATACTTCAGAAATTTATTCAAAGAAGTTTGATTCGAATATCGTCTGAAATTATCGAGGCATCTTACGATGAAACAACAGATGTATTTGATTTGCTGGATCAGGCCGAATCAAAATTATATGAAGTAACGCAGGGAAATATTAAACGAAGTTCAGAAACAGCTCAAAGTTTAGTGCTTCAGGCAAAAAAACGTATTGAAGAAATTGCCAAACAAGAAGGTTTGAGCGGTGTTGAAACCGGTTTTACTAATTTAGATAAACTGACTTCGGGATGGCAGCCGAGCGATTTAATTATTATTGCAGCCAGACCAGCGATGGGAAAAACCGCGTTTGTACTTTCAATGGCTAGAAATATTGCTATTGATTTTGGACATCCTGTGGCGTTATTCTCTCTTGAGATGGCATCGGTTCAGTTAATTACGAGGTTGATTTCATCAGAAACAGGATTGTCTTCAGAGAAATTACGTACTGGTAAACTGGAACCTCATGAATGGGAAATGTTGAGTACTAAAGTAAAGAACTTAGAAAAAGCACCTTTATTTATTGATGATACCCCATCACTTTCTATTTTTGATTTAAGAGCCAAGTGTCGTCGTTTAGTTTCACAGCACGGCATCAAAATCATCATTGTTGATTATTTGCAATTAATGACTGCCGGAGGAAATGGAAAAGGAGGAGGAAATCGTGAGCAGGAAATTTCTACAATATCACGAAACTTAAAGGCTTTGGCAAAAGAGCTAAACGTTCCGGTAATTGCACTTTCGCAGCTATCGCGTGCCGTTGAAACCCGCGGATCAAGCAAGCGTCCGTTACTATCGGATCTTCGTGAGTCTGGAGCAATTGAGCAGGATGCGGATATTGTATCGTTTTTGTACCGACCAGAATACTATAAAATTGATGAGTGGGATGATGATGAGGCTTCTCCAACAACCGGACAGGCAGAAATTATGATAGCCAAACACCGTAATGGTGGAATCGAAAACGTTCGATTGAAGTTTATAGGACACCTTGGAAAATTTGATAATCTTGATGATTTTAGTGGTAATTATGATGATTTGCCATCAAAGATGAATCACGACGATAATCCTTTCATCACTAAAAATCTGCCTTCGGCAAACGAAGCCTTTGGAAGCAATCTTAATGATGACGACGATGACAGCGATGTACCTTTTTAATTTTTATTAAAATTAGGAATGAAAAAACTTTATAAGTAATGTAGCTTATGAAGTTTTTTTTTAAAACTAAACTTTCTTTTTTCTCACAATTTTTTTACACAAATAGTATTTCTGATAAATATTAATTCGGTAGTTTAGCAAAACTATTAACAACCGTTTAAAAAAATCTAATACTATTAACTAATTAAAAATTGTAAAATATGAGTGAAGAAACCTTTCCTAATCCTATTCAGGTTTCATTGGCTACGGCTAAAGAATGGGAAAAAAGATACGAAGATGACATTACGTTAGAAGATCCAATGAACAAGGTAAAATCTTTTTTGATTCCACGAGAAAGTTTAGAACTTGTTTTGCAGCTTGATGCCGATGCAGTTCGTGCGTATGTTGGAATTAATGACGAAAGTGAAAAAACCTTGCTTTTTGTTGGTGCAAAATTAGATAAGGCAACAGGTAAATATATTGATGTTTATGGCCCGCCGTCACAACACAGTAAAGCTGTAGTCGAATCAGAACAAGTTGTTTATGATGGTGCACGCCCTTGTCCTCCTTATTGATTTTAATTAAAGTATCTGGAAAGTGGATGATTTTTTAATTTATTCAGGGTATTTAATATTACTATTAAATCTGGTTTTATATTCATATAGCTTTTTTCGAAAGGGAAAAGCTAATGTTTTTTTTGTGTCATATTTAGCTTTTTCATTTTTGATGCAGCTTTCTATGGAGTTAATGTATATCTTTAGAATGAACAACTTATTTGTTGTTAATATATTTTTTATAGGTCAAATGATATTATTAGGATTATTTTATAATTCGCTAATGAAATTAAAGAGTCAAAAGATATTTGTTAAAACAAGTTTGATTATAGCTCTATCGCTATTAACGGCACAATACGTACTAGATCCTGGAGAATTTTTAAAATTTAATTTATTTGAAATTATTTTGACATCTTTACTCATAGTTGTTTATGCTTTGATGCATTTTTATAACATGCTTACTGAAAGTAAACAATATTATTATGTAAGTGTAGGGGTTATATGTTATTTACTGGCAAGTACTGTTTTATTTTTAATCGGCAACCTCTCTTTGGAACTTAGCAATGACTTAAAATATTTATCCTGGATGTTAAATGCTTTTTTAGTTTTTGTTTACCAGTTGTTTATTTTATACGACGGAATACAAAGTTTTTACAAAAAACCTTTGCAAAATTAATTTACACCTTATAAAAAGAATTTTTAAACATGGGTAGCCATTCAATTCCTGAAAAAGAGCTTGTGGCAATAATATTGTACATTTCTCTCTTCTTTATAATTGTTGCAGTTATATTGATAGTGTTTTTTTATTTTTCCAGAAAAAAAATTATTCAAAAAGAGCTTGAAAAAAAAGACCTCGTATTGCAATATCAAAAAGAGCAGCTTCACGCCATTATCTTTACGCAGGAAGAAGAACGTAAAAGAATTGCCCAGGACTTGCATGATGATATTAGTTCTAAACTAAACATAGTGTCATTAAACAGTCATTTGCTGACTTCTCCAAATTTAACTGAAGAGGAAACAATCGAAATAACAGATAATATAATTAATCTGACCACTAAAGCTTTAGAGAATTCCAGAAAAATTGCTCATAATTTATTACCTCCTGTTTTTGAAAAATTTGGTCTAAATGCTGGAGTTGAAGAACTTTGTGAGGAGTTTGAAAGCAGTAAAGCGCTAAAAGTTTATTATAAAAATGAAATTGATTTTGACGAAAAAGATATCGATCGTCATTTGCATGTTTTCAGAATTCTGCAGGAGTTGATGAATAATTCACTACGACACGGAAAAGCGACTGAAATCTCTATTACATTTAAATTTCTTGATGGTATAAATATTTGTAATTATAAAGATAATGGTAAAGGCTTTGATGATAAAAATAATGAAAATCAAAAAGGACTTGGAATGAAAAATATTGATAGTAGAATTTCTTTTTTGAATGGAAGCATTACAATTAGTTCTCAAATCAATAATGGAATTGAGGTAAATTTTACTTTTTAAAAGTTTTTTTAAGACTTACAGCGATATTTGAACAATAAAATAAAGTTGTTTTTCATATTTTTTAAAGCATATTTCGTAATTTCGAAATTCCAACGACCAAATACATAGATAAAATGAGTAGCATTATTAAAATTGCATTAGTCGATGACGAAGTTTTATTTCGGAAAGGAATTTCCTTTTTGTTACAAAAAGAAGACAATATTAATATTGTTTTTGAAGCTTCAAATGGCGAAGAATTAATTTCTAAATTAATTGACGATGAACCAAAACCGGATATCATTATAATGGATTTGAAAATGCCGGTTCTTAATGGTGTCGAGGCTACAAAAATTATTCGTAAATCTTATCCTGACATAAAAATAATTGCTTTAACAAGTTACGATACAAAATCATTTGTAGCGAACATGATTCAGGTTGGTGCTGTTGCTTATTTAATAAAAAATACAACACCAAAAGATCTGATTCATACAGTTAATGAAGTAGCAAAAAAGGGATTTTACTACAGTCAGATTGTGTTAAAAACGATTCAGGAAACTATAGTTTCATCTAAAAATTCAAAAGGTAATTTAGAAACTGGTTTTCTGTCACCTCGCGAAATAGAAATCCTTCAGCTTATTTGTCAGCAAAAAACCACGACAGAAATAGCAGATCATCTTTTTTTGAGTCCAAGGACTGTTGAGGGTCATCGTAATAACCTGTTGCTCAAAACAGAATCAAGAAATATTGCGGGACTAGTAGTGTATGCTATTCAAAATGAAATTGCAGTTTTGACAAATTAACTTGCCAAAAATTGAATCGATAATACATAATACACGATAATAGTCATCACGAGAACACAAATTCCTATCTTCTGTAAAACACTTAATCCCTTTGGTTGATTGTTACTTTCATTGAATTTCATTGATAAATTTTTCATTTATTACTTAATTTGATTATCTTATTAACAAATTTAACCAGAAATTTTCTTTTTGAAATACGTGTTTTTACGTGTTTTTGTAAAAAAATGATTTTATTTTAGATCCAATGCCTTAGTTAATTAACTTGTGCTATTGTGTTTTTTAATTCTTCCTTTATATCTTTACTAAAATAATTTTCTAATGCGTAAAAGTTTAGTTTACATCTTTATATTCTTTATTTCATTAACTGTAAAAGCTTCATTTATATTAATTCCGATGGATGAAACAACACAGCAAAACCATCTCAAAGCATACGGAATTACATACTGGTGTTTAAGTAAAGATTACAAGGCCAGTTGGTTGTTAAATTACAGAGGAGGATCTTTTCTACTTCCTGATGTATCTGAAATTCGAAAAGAATGTCAAATTCGTGGTGTAAGTTTTGAAGTACTTTCTGATAGTGAAGAAGCTTCAATCCTAAATGATATTTCAAGTCCTTCTCAAAATATGGAATCTGTTATTCTTGAAAAAGCACCAAAAATTGCCGTTTATACTCCCAAAGGAAAACAGCCATGGGATGATGCTGTGACTTTAGTTTTAACATATGCCGAAATTCCATTTACTCCAATTTATGATGAAGAAGTTTTAAGCGATCAATTATTACTTTACGATTGGCTTCATTTGCACCATGAAGATTTTACTGGACAATATGGAAAATTTTATGCTGCATATAAAAATACGCCCTGGTACATAGATCAAAAGAAAGGTGCTGAAGATTTAGCAGCAAAATTAGGTTATGTAAAAGTTTCTCAGGAAAAAGGTGCAGTGGCAAAAAAAATAAGAGATTTTGTTATTGGTGGAGGATTTATGTTTGCAATGTGTTCTGCAACAGATAGTTTTGATATAGCACTTGCAGCTGATGGAGTAGATATCTGCGAAGCAATGTTTGACGGTGATGCAAGCGAACCAAATTATCAATCTAAATTAAATTTTGGAAATTCATTTGCCTTTAAAAATTTCACATTAGAAAGACGTCCGGAACAATATGAATTCTCAGACATTGATATGACCTTAAAACGCAGAATTCCAATGGAAAAAGATTATTTTTCGTTAATGGAATTTTCTGCAAAATGGGACCCAATTCCAAGCATGTTATGTCAAAATCATACACAATTAATAAAAGGTTTTATGGGGCAAACTACTTCTTTTGATTCTGCATTAGTGAAATCAAGTGTTTTGGTGATGGGATCTTGCGAATTAAACGGTGAAGCAAGATACATTCATGGAGAAAAAGGAAAAGGAATGTTTACTTTTTTTGGAGGTCATGATCCTGAAGATTTTCAACATCAGGTTGGCGATCCGCCAACAGTGTTAGATTTGCATCCCAATTCGCCGGGTTACAGATTAATCCTGAACAATGTATTGTTTCCTGCGGCTAAAAAGAAAAAGCTGAAAACATAATCAGTTTACAGAAAATTCAAACCAAATAGGAATATGGTCGGATATTTTTCGTGCTTCTTTTAAAGAATTGAATGTTTTGTAAAATGAAAGTACACCTGAATTTAGGTATTTTAAATCGCTTTTTTTATAAAATATATTATCAAATTCAGAAGCGAGACAGTTATCGCCGTAACATTTTTGTTTTAATGTGGTTTTTTGTTTTTCAAAAGTAGGAGTGTAGCCCATCTTTTTTAGAGGATTAAAAACAGTATGTGATTGCGTACAATTGAAATCACCGATAAAAACCAATTTTAGAGAACGATATTCTTGAGGTAAAAATTTAAAATACTTGATTTCTGTTTCCGGCTGCATTTTTTTTGTAATAGCATGAAAGTTCACTAATGTGATTGTCTTTTTATCAATTTCGAAAGTGGCAATATAAGGTTCACGGTCTATTTCTGCATTGTATTTTTTCTCTAACCAGGCTTTTCCTTTAAGTGTTGCTTTAGCAGTTTTCCAGATATAGGCATATCTTTCTTTTTTATAACTATCGCCACTTGTTGGATTACTAATAGTGTAATCCCAGTTTGATCCTTTTTCGTTTAAGATTTCGGCTAATCGAGAGACAGCCTGAGCTCCGCCGTAACCTGCGACAACTTCCTGAATAACTACAATGTCATAAGTGCGGATAGTATTTGCAATGACATTTAAATGAGAATACGTTTTTGATTTCCCGAAGTTTTCAATATTCCAGGAGACAATTTTTACCTGAGAAAATGAATGAATTGTAAAAAATAATATAAAAAGGCTTAGAATGTTTTTCATGTAGTGTTTAAAATATCAAATATAAGTATTTCGATATTCAACTTTTGTTCCAATATTCTAAATTTAAAGCTTAATTTGCTTTTAGCTTTCTTCGCGCTTTATAAAATTTAATGTTTTTTGTATCTGTTTTTAAAAGCAGTTGTAATAATTATGATTTGTAATACGAAAAGCGCTGGTATAAAAATCATTTTCCAATCAATTTCAAGCCATCCCGTTTTCTCTGAAAGAAAAGCTAAACTTATCGATAGAAAGAGACAAAGTAACATTGTTTTCATGATAATTTTATTTTTAGTAGTGAATAGTTTTGTAATAAACTTTTGATACTGAATTTCTTCTGTATGATTATTAAAATGTGGTTTCATTTGTAGGTTAATATATTTCACACAAATTTATATTTATAAACAATCATTTCCTTACGGGAAACCGTAAAAGCAAAACTTATATAAGACCGAAATCTTTTGCAATTGCAATTAAATGAACATTGTTGTTAGCTTTAAGGTAGATTTTTAATTTATTAATTCTTTTTTCAATACTGCTTGTACCGTTTGGAGTTATGGATAAAGTTTTAAATTCATTTGAAATGTTTTCTAAAATATGACCCTGAGCTAATAATTTTAGAATAGCGATATCATAATGTTCTATTTCGATTAAAGCTTTGTCATTAAAAGTAAAAGATAAGTCTGATGAAAGAATTTTTTCTTCGTTTAGATAGGTTCTTTCAATAGCTTTTTTTAATTCGTTCATGCTGTTTCTCCCTTTCGAAACAAATGCGTTAATGCCAAAATTATTAAAAAGAGATTTTATTCGATAAGACTTATCTTCAATTGAAAAGACAATTTTTTTTAGTTTAGGATCTACCTCATTTATGGCATCAATGAGCTCTTCGCCTGATGAGAGTGTTGTTTTTCTATAATCAGATTTAAAGGATAAGTCGCTTATCAATAAATCATAAGGTTCATTTTCTAATATTCCTTTTTTAATTTTTAGTAAACCATCATCACAGTATTTTACATGATCAATTGTTGGTACTTTCAAGTCTTCAAGTACTTGAATTACTGCAATACTGATACTATCCAAATCTTCGGCAACTAAAACTTTTTTAAACATATTTTTTTTATTGAGAAAAAGTAAAACTTAACTTAAATCCATTTTGGGAATTAATATCAAAAATAATAGTTCCGTTTATAGTATTTATACGGTTTTCCACATTTTGTAGGTCTTTTTTAAAAATTAAGTTATTATTTTGTAATCCATGACCATTATCCATGCAATCTATTGTAATTTTTTTGCCTATTATTTTGAATGCAATCATAATTAAAGAAGCGTCGCTATGTTTTTTTATATTGACAAGTATCTCCTGAAGTACCCTGTAAACGATTATTTTTTTATTTTTCTCCATTTTATTCCATATAATGTTATCAAAACCAATCGTTAAAATATTTTGTTTGGAAGATTTGTATTCCGAAATCATTTCCTTAAGAGCAATAGCATAATTTTCGTTTGTTATAATATTGCTGTTTTCTTTGGAGATATTTCTGGTTTGAGAATAAATCCGATCTAAATTATTGAGTAATTGATTTTTGTTTTTAGTTAATTCAAGATCATAGTTTCCCGCAAATGCAAGAGTTTGATATACATCATCTGCCAGTTCATCCTGCAATTTCTTAGAAATACGTGTTTCACTTTTATAAATGGCTTCTTTTTTTTGGTTTCTTCCTTTTGATTTTAAATTGAAATATAAGAATGTAATACCTCCCAATGAACAAATAATAAGTAGTGATAAAATCAAAGTTTGATTTTTCTGCTTTTCTAATTGAAGGTTATTTTCAGTTTGTAGGGACCTAAGTTGAAGGTTTTCTGCCTTGTCTCGTTTTGAATCGTATTTAATTTGTGCAAATTGATTTTTTGATTTTCTTCTACCAATTGTTATGCTGTCAATTATTTTTATATATTTTAACGAATATTTTTTTAATTCATTTCCTTCAGATGTTTTTATTAATTGTGCTAATGAATTTGCCTTATTTGTTGCTGAATTAATAATGCAGGCATGTTCGTATGATTTCTTGGCATAATCATGAGCTAACTTAGGGTTGGTTTTTTCATAAAAAATCGAAAGATATTTATAATTTTGTACCAGCCCAAAATGACTTTTTGTTTTAATATTTATTTTTAGAGCTGTTAGATATAAGGCAAGACATTTGGAGTTTCCAAGGTTAAAGTAACTATACGCCAGTTGATTTAGATTATAAGCATGAAGTTTTTCAGCAACTTCGGGTTCTCTTTTATATGGTACTTTTTTTACTGTTAGTAGTTCTAATAGAATTGCAGCTTCATTGTATTTTTTTTGTTGTATGTATAAAAGAGCAACATCACCGACTATTATTGCTTTTTTAAATGGTGTTGCAGGAAATTTTAATGCTTTTTGGTGATATATTAGTGATTTATCATAATCATAGGTGTTATAATAGTTGACAGCAATGTAACTATAAACATTGCGGGCAATTCTTGGATTTTTAACTTTTTTTAGATAAGGAAGTGTTTTCGTTAATAATGCTTCGCTAGTAATATAATCTCCAAAAGTTGCCTGGATGTCTGCCATACTTGATAATGAAGAAACATAGTTTTCATAGTCAATTTTTGGATCACAAAGTCGGTATGCCTTATGATAATAAATATACGAAATATCAAATTCGCTTTTATCGTAAAATACAGCAGCTTTATCCATTAGTTTTGTAATAGTTGAGCCGTGATTTATTCTTTCTGATTTCTTTTCTGCTTTATTTTCGCAGGATTGCATTAATAAAATTATTCCAAATAGTAATAACAGTATTTTTACCTGCAATTTGGGTTTTATATAAAGTAAAAAAAACTTCCTTTTCATATTATTTCGGAAATTTAAAAATAACTTTAAATCCTCCATTTATTGCCGAATCGATTTCAATTTTTCCTTTTATAGCCAAAACTCTATTTTCTACATTATAAAGTCCATTTCTAAATTTCATTTTATCAAGATCGATTCCTTTCCCATTATCTGTATAAGTAGCAATAATATTTTTATCTGTTTTTTTAAAAGTTATACCAATTAAAGAAGCTTCACTGTGTTTCTTCATATTTACAAGTAATTCTTGTAATACTCTATAGACTGTTATTTTTTTTATCTTCTCAATTTCATTCCATGAGATATATTCTATACCATTTAAGAAAAGATTATAGTTTGGGCTTTTAAATTCCGAAATCATTTCTTTTAGCACAATAACATAGTTTTCATCTGTAATAATAGTACTGTTTTCCTTTGAAATATTTCTTGTCCGCGAATAAATGTCATGCAAATTAGTCAATAATTGGTTTTTGTTTTCAATTAGTTCAAGATCTCTGTTTTGAGCAAAAGTCAATGTTTTATAGACAGTGTCTGCCAGTTCATCATGTAGTTTTTTCGATATGCGTATTTCGCTTTTATATATCACTTCATTTTTTTCTTTTATTGCTTTTGAGCTTAAATAGAAATATAATAATGCAAAAGAACCTAATACAAGGAGAATCACAATTGCCAATACAATATTTCGATTTTTTTGTCTTTCAATTTGTAATTCATTTTCCGTTCTTTCAGATCTGAGCTGTAAGTTTTCTTCTTTATCCTTATTAAAATTATATTTTATATTGGCAAACTGATTTTTCGCTTTTTGTCTTGTAGTTATTACTTTGTTTGAAGCCTGGATATATAATAGTGAATATTTTTTTAACTCAGCACCTTCGCTGACTCTTATTAATAGTCCTAAACTATTTGCTATATTTGGTAAATGATTGATTGAAAGAGCATGTTTGTATGCTTTCATTGCATACATTTTTGCTAATTCCCTGTCTTTTTTTTCAAAGTAAACAGAAAGATTTATATAGCTATTTATTAATCCGGCATTATGATTGGGTTGCAATCTAAAATTTAAGCCTTCATAATAATATTCTAAAGCTTTTTTAAAATTTCCTGTTTTGTAATAGCAATACCCTATATTATCTCTCACATAGCCATAGCCATCATTGTTTTCAGGCTTAAATTTTGGAGACATTAGCGTTTTAAATAAATTAATAGCTTCTTTATATCTTTCCTGATTCATATAAACTGATGCTATATTGTTAGTTGCCAAACCTTTCCTCCAAACACTTGTCTTTAGATTCCTTGCTTTTTTATGGTATATTATTGCATTGTTATAATCGTACATGCATAAATAGTTTGCTCCCAATAAAGTATATACAATCCAGGCATGTCTTGGTTTTTTTAGTTTTTTTAAATAAGGTAATGCTAAAATCGCAGCAGCTTCACTAGCAATATAATCCCCTTTATCATTATAAATATAAGCTATCGAATATGTTGCATACACATAGTCTTCTGTGTTTTTTTTGCGATCACAAAGTATTTGTGCTTTATTAAAATAGATTAATGCGGTATCTAATGAATGCCTGTCATAAAATTGATCGGCTATATCTGTAAGTCTTTTAATTTCTGCAGAGTTGTCTTTTATCTTTACTTCTTTTGAAGGGTTTTTTTTGTAAGATCTTAATAATAAAAAAGACCCGGCTAAAAGCATCAATAAAATTACAATCAGATATTTTAAGAATGTCTTGTTTTGAAAATTAAAGTTTCTTTTCATTTTTAAATTGGAAATTTAAAATAGACTTTAAAGCCTTTTCCTGGTGCCGAATCAATATGAATTGTACCTTTAATTCCAAGAATTCGATTCTCTACATTATACAGTCCATTTTTAAAAGACATATTATGAACATCTATTCCTTTTCCATTATCAGTATAGTTAACAATGATATCTTTATTAGTATTTTTAAATGTAATTCCAACGAGCGATGCATTACTATGCTTTTTCATATTTACAAGCAGTTCCTGTAATACCCTGTAAACAGCTATTTTTTTATTTCTGTCAATTTCATTCCAGTCGATAATTTCAATTTCGTTCAATATGAGATTGATATTTTGAGTATTAAATCCGGCAATCATTTCCTTTAAATGGAAAACATATTTTTCATCTGTAATAATTGGGTTATTCTCTGTTGAGATATCTCTTGTTCTGGAATATATTACATCAAGATTTTTTAATAATTGCTCCTTATTTTCTGCGATGGAGAGATTCTTATTTTCGGCGAAAGCCATCGTATGATATATGTCATTTGCAAGTTCGTCATGAAGTTTCTTGGCAATCCGTGTTTCGCTTTTATATGTTGCTTCAATTTTCTCTTTATTTCCTTTCGAAGTTAAGTAGAAATAAAGCACAAGAATTAAACTTAAACTTAAAGCAATAATTATGTAAGAAATAATATTTCTGTTTTTTTGCTTTTCCAATTGCAGTTCATTCTCCGCTCTTTGTGTTTTGAGTTTTAGATTTTCATCTTTTTCTTTTTTTGAGTCGTATTTAATTCTTGCAAATTGATTTTTTGCTTTCTGTCTTACCTCAAAAATACTGTCTACCAAATCTACATATATAGTGGAATATTTTTTTAGTTCACTGCCTTTACTGTTTTTTATCAACAATGCTAGCGACGTCATTCTATTAGTTGGACTTTTTGTAAATGTAAATTTTTGATAACTAAGAAGCATATACTTTTTAGCTAACGAAAAATTATCTTGCTGATGAAATATTCCTAAATTATAATAATTTGTGGCAATACCTATATTGTCTTTTATTTCATATTTTATTTTTTGAGCTTCAGTGAGACAATATAGCGCTCTGGGATCTTTAATAGCATAATAACAGTAGCCTAGATTGTCAAGGATTTGTGCATAGTCTTCAGGGAATTTTTTAATAAACTCGCCTTCTATTACAGCTTCGTAAATAGATATAGCTTTCGTGTATTTTTTTTGCTCGCGATAAACCAATGCAATATTATTTTGGATGGCAATCTTTCGCTTCATATCCGTTTTTAACTGATACGCTTTTTGATAATAAACAATCGAGTTTTCAAAATCGTAAATAGAGAAATAATTTACGCCTATGATTCTATAAATAGTCCAGGTATAGTCTAAGTTATTGGCTTTAGTTATATATGGAATTGCTTCTGTTGCGGTTACACCACTGCCTATGTAATCGCCATTTTTTTGTTGTATTTCGGACATTTTCAAAAGTGAAAAAGCAATTTTTTCGGCATCAATTTTAGGATCCGCAATTAATTTTGCTGCGTTATAGTAGTAAAATGCGCTGTCATGTTTTTCAGTCTTGTAAAATTGATCAGCAACTTCAATTACTTTTTCAATCTCTCTTTTAGCTTCATTAAGCTCATTTTTAGTATTTCTTTTTTTTTGACAAGAGAATATAATTACAATTAATGAAAATGTAATATATAAGTAAAATTGTATTCTCTGTCTTTTCATGCGCCAAAAATATATAATTCTAATTATTGAGAGCACGTATAAATACCTGTTTTTAGGTTTTAATCAAAATTAAAATTTTCAGTTTCTCATTTACAGGCACATACACAGTGCTACTCAGAGAAGATGATTTTGGCTTTGTTAAAATGTTGTAAAACTTATCTTTATAAAATTATGAAGTTCGCAAAATCTCTAGTATTCTGTTGTGTTCCACACATTGATCGAAGTGATCATTATATTGATTCCTGCTAGATATTTTTCCAATCTGTTCTTGTTTCCTTTGGAATTAATTATATTGTCGCAAACCGCCTTTTATGATAAAATATAGTTTGTTGTTGAACTTCTTCATGAAGAAAAATAAGTTCAGTTCATTTTAGAACGCTTAATGCTAATTCCAAAGTATCAATTTCTATTGCATATGAATTGATGTGTTTTTCAATATGTTTATCAAGTCTAATTTCGAAACATCCTGAAAACAAAAAACCACTCGCATTGCGAATGGTTTTTCTATGATAAGTAAGTAATCTAAATTGAGTTTATAAAACGTTTATTTTACTTTATTAAGTATTGCTTTGAAAGCTTCTGGGTGATTCATAGCTAAATCTGCAAGAACTTTACGGTTCAATTCGATTCCGTTAGCTTTAACTTTTCCCATGAATTGAGAATAAGACATTCCTTCCAATCTAGCTCCAGCGTTGATACGTTGAATCCATAAAGCACGGAAATTTCTTTTATTCTGTTTTCTGTCACGGTAGGCGTAGCTCATCGCTTTCTCTACCGCATTCTTAGCAACTGTCCAAACGTTTTTACGTCTACCAAAGAAACCTTTGGCTTGCTTCATTATTTTTTTTCTTCTTGCTCTTTTAGCAACTGAATTTACCGATCTTGGCATAATTTTAATGTGTTTTTGTAGCAGGCGTCCTGAATCAAATCAAAGGAACTTAAAAGCCATACTCCAAGGTTATATAAATAATTTTTTAACCTAAAGAATCTTTAGTCAGAGGTTTAAAAGTCAAAGGTCAAAAGTTAAAACTTTGTAACTTTCAAACTTTACAACTTTCGACTTATATTAGATAATTCTTAATTGTTGTTTGATGCTTTTCATATCTGTTTTGTGAACTAACGCTGAGTGTGTCAAAGCTAATTTACGTTTTTTAGATTTTTTAGTCAAGATATGACTTTTAAAAGCATGCTTTCTTTTAATCTTTCCAGAACCAGTAACTTTGAAACGTTTCTTGGCGCTAGATTTTGTTTTCATTTTAGGCATTTTTCCTAGTGTTTTAATTTATTCTTACTTACTTATATTTTGGTCATAAAGTTTAAAAGTCAAAAGTTAAAAGTCAGTTTATGACTTTTAACTTTAAGACTTTCGACTTTAAGACTTATTTCTTCTTCTTTGGAGCAATGAACATAATCATTCTCTTCCCTTCTAAAACTGGCATAGCTTCAACTTTACCATGTTCTTCTAAATCCGTAGCCAAACGTAATAATAAAATCTGTCCCTGATCTTTATAGATGATAGAACGACCTTTAAAGAAAACGAATGCTTTTAACTTAGCACCTTCTTTAAGGAACTTCTCAGCATTTTTTCTTTTAAATTCGTAATCATGCTCATCTGTCTGAGGACCAAATCTAATTTCTTTTACAACAACTTGCGTTGACTTAGCTTTTAATACCTTATCACGTTTCTTTTGTTCGTAAACAAATTTCTTGTAATCCATGATTTTACAAACCGGCGGCTCAGCATTTGGTGAAATTTCAACCAAATCCAATTCGAATTGATCTGCTAAACGTAAAGCTTCAGCAAGCTTAAAAACACCTGGTTCGATATTCTCACCTACCAGTCTTACTTCTTGTACACCACGAATATTGTTATTTATTCTGTGTGCATCCTTTTTTTCTACTCGAGGTTGGTAACCTCTGTTGCTTCTTATTGCTATGACTTTATAATTTAAGTTAAACTGTAAAAACTTTTAATGTCTTTTTTATTTCTTCGTCCACAATTGCGACAAATTCATCAATTGTAACTGTAATATTCCCTTTTCCTTCTTGACCGTGACGACGAATAGAAATTGTTCCGTTTTTCTCTTCCTCTTCACCAACAATCAGCATAAATGGTATTTTTTGCATCTCAGCATCTCTAATTTTCTTACCAATTGTTTCGTTTCGGTTGTCAATTAGGGCGCGAATTTCGTGATTTTCTAGCAAATCTAAAACTTTTTTAGCATATATTTCGTATTTCTCGCTCAAAGACAAGATTATAGCCTGTTCTGGCATTAGCCAAAGTGGGAAATTTCCTGCAGTGTGCTCTAATAAAATTGCTATAAAACGTTCCATCGATCCAAAAGGAGCTCTGTGGATCATAACAGGGCGATGTAATTCATTATCAGCACCTTTGTAAGTCAATTCAAAACGCTCAGGCAAGTTGTAATCAACCTGAATTGTTCCCAATTGCCATTGTCTTCCTAAAGCATCCTTTACCATAAAATCAAGCTTTGGACCATAAAAAGCAGCCTCGCCATATTCTACAACGGTATTCAAGCCTTTATCTGCTGCTGCGTTGATAATAGCATTCTCAGCTTTTTCCCAGTTTTCATCAGAACCTATATATTTTTCTCTGTTTTCCTGATCTCTCAACGAAATCTGAGCTGTAAAATTTTCAAAACCTAAAGAACCAAATACGTATAATACCAGGTCAATTACTTTTTTGAACTCTTCATCTAATTGTTCCGGAGTACAAAAAATATGCGCATCATCCTGAGTAAAACCTCTCACACGAGTTAAACCGTGTAATTCACCAGATTGCTCATATCTATATACGGTACCAAATTCAGCATAACGCTTTGGTAGATCTTTGTATGACCAAGGTCTTACGTTATAGATCTCACAGTGGTGAGGACAGTTCATCGGCTTCAATAAAAACTCTTCACCTTCCGCAGGAGTATTAATTGGCTGAAAACTATCAGCACCATATTTAGCATAGTGACCAGAAGTTACATAAAGCTCTTTCTGTCCAATATGAGGAGTCACTACTTGTTCGTATCCTGCTTTCTTTTGTGCTTTCTTTAAAAATTGCTCCAAACGATCTCTAAGTGCAGCACCTTTTGGTAGCCATAAAGGAAGTCCTTGTCCAACTTTCTGAGAGAAAGCAAACAATTCAAGTTCTTTACCTAATTTACGGTGATCACGACGTTTGGCCTCTTCCAGAAGTTCAAGATATTCAGTCAAATCTTTTTGTTTAGGGAAAGAAGTTCCGTAAACACGAGTCAATTGCTTGTTTTTCTCATCACCTCTCCAGTAAGCACCAGCCACGCTCATGATTTTGAAAGCCTTAATAATACCAGTATTTGGGATATGTCCACCTCTACATAAATCAGTAAAGGTAGCATGATCACAAAAAGTAATAGTTCCATCTTCAAGATTCGAAATCAATTCAGTCTTGTAAATGTTATCTTTATATAGTTCTAAAGCATCAGCTTTGCTAACCGGACGCATTTTAAATTCATGTTTTCCTCTTGAAATTTCAAGAACACGATCTTCGATCTTTTTAAAATCAGCATCAGTAATTTTCTGATCTTCAAAATCTACATCATAATAGAAACCGTTTGAAATTGCAGGTCCAAGAGTTAATTTAATTCCAGGATACAATTCCTCAAGCGCCTGTGCCATTACGTGCGAAGTCGAGTGCCAAAAAGCTTTTTTGCCTTCCGCATCATTCCAAGTATATAAAATAAGACTACCGTCGGTCGTCAATGGAGTTTCGGTTTCTATTGTTGTACCATTAAAAGATGCAGAAATCACGTTTCTTGCAAATCCTTCACTAATGCTCTTAGCAACCTCCATCGGAGTTACGCCCGAAGCTAACTCTCTAATTGACCCGTCGGGTAAAGTAATCTTAATCATTGTTTATAATTTTGTGAATGCAAATATAGGGCATTACTAAAATACATACAATACATAAGTACATGTTTATACTATAATATATAAGAGAAGAATTTAATTCTTGACGAAGTTTGTTTTTTATACATATATAAGTAAGGAAATATTATTATCATATATAAGAGGGGGATTATCGGGTTATATGTGTCGAGACTCGGGAGAAACCCTTTGTAATTAGAATTTGGATTCGATTGCTAGAGAACAGGTGAAAGAATTGAGATTTGGAATTTGGAATTTTGTTATTGGAATTAGTATTTTTTAATCAGGAGCTATTTCCCGCTATCCACTACAATCTTTTGTGCCGAACCCCGGCACAAAAGGATTTTCATTACTATCGGGGCTAGGGCAGTAGTTTTCAAAAGAA
>Ga0247806_10000387_pt1 | contig 28627 bp, 29 predicted proteins | sample UWRJL059202B1_FD_179935 | JGI IMG/M metagenome (GOLD analysis project Ga0247806, IMG submission 179935) | Plant litter microbial communities from Arlington Agricultural Research Station in Wisconsin, United States - UWRJ-L059-202B-1 | ecosystem: Environmental > Terrestrial > Plant litter >... | reverse complement strand
CTGCTTGAATACACGTCGCCCGAGATCCCCGAATTGCCCGACTTCGCTCAGGTGCTTCCGAACGTCGTTGCAATGTCGATGGACCCGCAGACGATCGGCTACAACACTGCGCTCCTGACCGACGCGCCGACCGGGCTCTCGTCCCTCGCCGACACCGTCAGTGCGAACCCCGAGCAGTTCAAGAACATGGTCGGCGTGCGAGACGTCACCGGCGCATTTGGCTACACGATGTTCTACTACCTGACCCAGGCTCGCCCGGAGGCCTGGGATTCCCTGGCCAAGTTGCTGCCGCTGACCCGCCCGGAGACGTCCTCAGGCACCCTGACGGAAAAGACCCTGGCTGGCGAGTATGTTGCGAGCGCTCTGATCACCGCAGCGCCGGCGTTCCCCACCGTTCGCGACAGCGACGGCCTGTTCGAGATTGTCTTGCCCGATGACGGCACCGTCGTCATCCCCCGAGGAATCGGAATCGCCTCCACGGCGGCTCACCCCAACACGGCCAAGCTGTTCACCGACTTCATCCTCTCCGAGGAAGGCCAGCAGGCCATCCTCGAAGGCGGCCTCGCCTCCTACAGGGAGGGCGTCGAGTCCGTGCCCTTCGCGTACAGCTACCAGGACGTCGTGAAGGAGGTCGGCGAGGACCAGGTCATCCTCGCCCCCTATGAGACCGCCGATGACGCCACTGTGGCCGAGTTCACCAGCAAATGGGACAGCCTCCTCGCTAAGTAAGTCCGTCTAATCCGTCAACGTCGACAAGGGAAAAGCCACGAGCATGAGCACAATCACTAAGACCGAAACGCCTCCGGTGTCACGGCCTCCGGCGCGGGAGTTTCCCGCCCCCCGGTACCGCCGAATCCTCGGTGCGGACCGCAGCAGCATCATCTTCTATGCGGTCATTGTCATCCTGGCGGTGCTCGTGCTCGCCCCTGTCGTGCCGACGCTCTATCAGTCCATCCGGGACAAGCCGCTGTACGACGCCGGGGGAATCTTCACCCTCGACAACTACGTTCGGCTGTTCACTGAGGCCAACTTCGGTCAGGTGGCGCTGAACACCCTGATCTTCGCGTTGCTCACGACCGTCCTGGCCATCGTGATCGCCGTGCCCATGGCGATCGTGGTGGTCAGGACGACCATCCCGGGCCGCCGGATTTTCGGCGCGGCCATGCAGTGGCCCTTTTTCATCTCCTCGCTGATTCTCGGCTTCGGCTGGATCACGATGTATGGTCCTGCCGGCTTCGTCAGCGTGGAGGTCAGGCGGATCCTTGGGTTCCTGCCTTGGGATCTTTACACCCTCGCGGGCATGGCGATCACGGAGGCCGTGGCGCTCGCACCGATCGCTTACGTTTTCTGCGCGAACGCACTGCGCAACTCGGATGCATCCCTCGAGGGCGCGGCGCAGACTGTCGGTGCGGGCCCGTTCCGCATCCTCTTCTCGGTCATCATTCCTATGATGCGCCCGCCGGTGGTCTACAGCAGCCTTCTCGTTTTCAGTCTCTCGCTCGAAACGCTGTCGATTCCCCTGCTCTATGGTCAGCCGGTAGGCATCAACGTTTTCGCGACCTTCCTCTATAACAACGGCCTGCAATCGATCGACCCGGATTATGGAATCCTGGGCGCCGCCTCGACGATCATCCTCGTCTGCACGATCGCGCTGGTGGCCGTGCAAGCCAAACTCCTCAAAGACGCCAAGCGATTCGTGTCGGTACGAGGCAAGGCGACCCGCCCCCGCCTCCTGGACCTGGGCTGGCTGAAATGGGTCAGCGTAGTGTTGATCTCCTTCTACGTCATCTTCGGCGCCCTGATTCCGATCCTCGGGCTCGTCGCTCGATCCTTCACAAAAATTTTCACCCCGCTCCAGAACCCCTTGCTCTCGCTCACCACCAATAACTACGCGACGATCCTGCAATACCCCGTCTACATCCAATCCATTAAGAACAGCCTCATCGTGGCCAGCGTCGGCGCGGTCCTGGTCAGCGTGCTGGCCACGGTTGCCGTGGTGATCGCCCGCCGATCGCCGTTCAGATATCGCAAGGTGATCGAGTACCTGGCTCTGGCGCCCAACGCCCTGCCCGGCCTGATCATCGGTATTGGCCTGTTCTGGGCCTTCTCCTTCATTCCGCTTGGAGGCGGCGCTCTGATCCAGGGCACCCTATGGGCCATCATCATCGGTTTCGGAATCCGCGCCCTGCCCAGCGCCTACGGGTCGATCTCCCCGGCAGCCATGCAAATCGGGGACGAGCTCGACCAGGCCGCCCGGGTAGCCGGTGCCGACTGGCTCCGCGTCTTCTTGAGGATGCTCGCCAAGTTGCTCACTCCGGCCTTCGGCGCGGCGATCGTGCTCACTTTTGTCGTCATGATGAAGGAATACTCCCCGGCGATCTTCCTCGGCTCCGCAGACACCAACGTCATCGGGACCACGATGCTCGAGCTTTGGGTCCAAGGCAATACCGGCTCGGTCGCCGCCCTCGCCACCTTCCAAATCGCCATCACCGCAATATTCGTCGGCATCGCCGGCCTGCTCATGAGAGGAAAAAAAGATGCCTGACGTCGTTGTCAAGAATCTCCGCAAGGACTTCGGAGGGACCACTGTCCTGCATGAAGTCACCTTCACCATCAAGGACGGTGAGTTTTTCACTCTCCTCGGCCCGTCCGGCTGTGGCAAGTCCACCACCCTGGGTCTGATCGCCGGGCTCGACAAACCCACCTCAGGATCGATCGCCGTGGACGACGTCGTCTTCGTCAGCGATCGGAACAACAAGTTCATTCCGCCGGAAGAACGCAACCTGGGCATGGTTTTCCAGTCCTACGCGCTCTGGCCGCACATGACCCTGGCGCAGAACCTGGCCATGCCGCTGAACATCCGCAAGGTGCCGAAGGCGGAGCAGCAGACGCTGATCCATGACGCGCTCGACAAGGTCGGCCTGGCCCACCTCATCAAGCGTTACCCGCACCAACTGTCGGGCGGACAACAGCAGCGTGTCGCGTTGGCCCGCGCGCTGGTGTACAAGCCCAAGGTCCTGCTCTTGGACGAGCCGCTGTCCAACCTCGACGCCAAACTGCGCGAACAGGCCAGGGTCTGGCTCAAGCGGCTGCAGGCCGATCTGGGGATCACGACCGTGTACGTCACCCACGACCAAGAGGAAGCGCTGGCTATGAGCGACCGGATCGCGGTAATGTCCGGCGGCCACATGCTCCAGGTCGCCACACCGCACGAGATCTACGAGCGCCCCGCCACCGCCGAGGTGGCCGCCTTCATCGGCCGGTCAAACTTCTTGGACGGCACTGTGGTCTCGGCGAGCAATGGCACCGCAACGGTCCGGCTTGAAGAACGTGGCGAGGTTATCAATGTCAGCGTCTCGGGTGATGCACAGGCGGGGGAAGCGGTCACTGTGGCCTTTCGGCCGGAAAACCTGCACCTCTCAGCCACGGCAACCAATGTCCCGAACGGTGCCATCGTCTTGCCTGTCGACGTGCTGACGACGTCGTACGTGGGGTCCAGATACGAATATGACCTCAAGTACGGCGACCGGGTTCTAATCGCTGAGAGCAGTGCCGGCACGGTGTCCGGCGCCGCGAAGCTCGTGATCCCGGCGGACGCCGTTCGACTATACCCGCGGGCAGATGTGGTCTCGCAGGACGCAGCAGAACTGATGGCGGTCACGCATTAAGTCAAAGTGGTCGACTGGTCGACCACTTTGACGTAGAGTGGTTGAGGGGCGGGCCAGCTATCCCTCAATCACTCGAACCGGCCCGCTGCCTTGGACCCCACCCCTCCATCGAAAAGGAGCAATGTTGCTCGCTGTACTTGGTTTCGCCACACTGGGCTCGTTCATGCTGGTCGTCATGCGCAAGTGGGCTACTGCCTTCGTCGCAATCATCGCCCTTCCCATCATTTTCGCGTTGGTCGCGGGCTTCGGTCTGGAACTTCCAGAAATGATGATCTCCGGGATCGAAACGGTGGCCCCCACCGCCGTGCTGCTTCTCTTCGCGGTGCTGTACTTCGGCGTCATGATGGACGCCAAGCTCTTTGACCCGATCTCGAACCTGCTCCTGCGAATCTCGAAGGGCGACCCGGTTCGGATCCTTGTTGGGACCGCGGTCCTCGCCCTCCTTGTCGCCTTGGACGGTGACGGCACGACGAGCTATATGATCATCTGCTCGGCGTTCCTGCCGATCTACCGCCGGCTCGGCATCAACCCGCTGGCCATTGCGCTCATTGCCACGATGGCGCTCGGCCTGATCTCGGGTTCGACTCCGTGGGGTGGTGCCGCAACTCGCGGTATCAGCGTGCTGCAGCTGGACGCCACAGACTACTTCGTGCACATGATCCCGTCCCTGGTACTCACCAGTGGTTTCATCATCCTGATCGCGTTCATTCTGGGACTACGGGCCCGCAAGAAAGTCGACCCCATTCTCATTGCGGAACTCAAAGTCGAACTAGCGCAGGCTCGTTCGATGCGCTCCAGAGACGTCGGTTGGAAGATGTGGTTCAACGCCGGACTGACCGTGCTGCTGCTGGTGCTGTTGGTCGCGGGCGTCGCCCCGCTGGTCGTGCTGTTCATGGTCGCCTTCGTCTTCGCGATCATCGTCAACTACCCGAAGCTTGCCGACCAGGGCGAGTTCGTCAAGCGCCACGCGCAGAATGCGGTTCCCGTCGTGATGCTCGTCATGGCCGCAGGCATCTTCACCGGAATCCTGTCGGAAACCGGCATGACGACAGCGATGGCCGACTCACTCCTCAGCGCCGTACCGAACAGCCTCGGTGGCCTGATCCCGCTCTTCACCGCGGTCATCGCCCTGCCTCTCGGATTCTTCATGTCCAACGACGCCTTCTTCTTCGGCATCCTTCCGGTCCTCGCCGAATCCGCAGCCACCTACGGCATCGCACCGGCCGAGATCGCGCGTGCCGGCGTCATCGGCCAGATGATGCACATGATCGGCCCGGCCTCGGCGCCCCTCTGGGTGCTCCTCGGCCTCCTCAAGGCCGACCTCGGCGACTTCCAGAAGTACGCACTGCTGTGGGTCCTTGCCGCATCGCTCTCATTCATCGGATTCGCCGTCCTCACCGGCGCCATCTCCGTCTCCTTCTAACCTGCCCCACACCGAATCACCCCATTTTTCAGGTCCGTCAATGAGACCTGAAAATAGAGAAAAGGAAACCAGCTATGTCTAAGAACTATCGTCTGGCCGTTCTGAACGGCGATGGCATCGGACCGGAAATCGTTCCCGCCTCCGTCAAGATCCTTGACGCTGCCGTGGCCGCTGTTGGCGCGCCTGCTATCGACTGGGAGACGCTGCCGATGGGCCGCGCAGCCATCGACGAGTTCGGCACCGCCGTACCGGACCAGACCCTCGAAGGGTTGAACAGCGCCGACGGCTGGCTGCTTGGCCCGCACGACAGCGCCGCCTATCCGGAGCCGCACAAGTCGCTGCTGAACCCGAGCGGCACGATCCGCAAGCACTTCGGCCTCTTCGCCAACATCCGCCCGGCCAAGGCGTTCATCGGCGGCAACGCAATCGTCGAAAACACCGACCTGGTCATCGTGCGAGAGAACACCGAAGGCTTCTACGCCGACCGCAATACCTTCCGCGGCACCGGCGAGTACATGCCCACTCCCGACGTAGCGATCGCCATGGGTATCATCACCCGGGCCGCGACAACCCGCATTGCCCACGAAGCGTTCAAACTCGCCATGACCCGCGACAAGCGCGTCACTATCGTGCACAAGGCGAACGTGCTCAAGATGACCACCGGCCTGTTCCGCGACGTCTGCCGCGACGTCGCCAAGGAATACCCCGAGGTCTCGGTCAACGACTTCCACATCGATGCCGTCACCGTGCACCTTGTGCGCCGAGCTGACAAGTTCGACGTCATCGTCACCGAGAACATGTTCGGCGATATTCTGTCCGATCTCGCCGGTGAGGTTGCCGGCTCGCTCGGTATCGCACCGTCGATCAACTCGTCCGACACCCAGGCGATGGCCCAGGCCTCGCACGGTAGTGCGCCCGACATCGCCGGCAAGAACATTGCCAACCCGATCGGTATGATCCTCTCGTCCGTGATGCTCCTCCGGTGGCTCGGCGCGAAGTTCAGCGACGCCGACATCCTTGCCGCCGCGGACAAGGCCGAAGCGGCTGTGACCCTCACGGTTTCGCAGGGCACCGTCACCCCCGACATGGGCGGATCGACGGGCACGGCCGAATTCGCCGAAGCCGTCGTCGCGAACATCGCGAACGTCTAGCAGCGACTGGAGCGTGCGACATGTTCACCGTCATAGTCACCCTCGACGTGGTGCCGGCTCACATCGAGGAGTTCATCGAACTCATCGCTGAGAATGCCAGGCTCTCCGTTGCCACTGAACCCGGATGCATTCGCTTCGACGTCAGCCGATCCGTGGAAGTCGACAACCGATTCTTCCTCTACGAAAGCTACGTCGACGAAGCCGCATTCAGGTTCGAGCACAAGGGTTCCGACCATTTCGCCGACTTCGTCGCACGCTCCGCCGGCATCGTTATCCCGGGAACCAAGACCGAGGTCTACGCAGCATTGATCACCGAGAAGAAGAAGAGCAACGTCCATGTCACGCACTAGTCCTCTCATCGCGCTGATCAGCGCGACGCCGGCGGCCATCCCGCCCGCCGTCGCCGCGTTCGCTGAGCTCTACCCGGAGGCGCGGCTCTGGAACATTCTCGATGATCGACTGCTGCAGGATGCCAATGAAAATGGTTCTGTCACGCAGGGCCTCGCCGACCGGATGACGAGACTTATCTCGCACGCCGCGACCGAGGGCGCCGACGGGATCCTGCTCACGTGCTCCATGTACGGCGCCGTCGCTCACGCTGTGGGCGAGCTTGGCATACCCATCTACGCTCCAGACGACGCAGTCTTTGACGCCGCCCTGACCGGCGGATACTCCACGCTCTTGCTGATCTCGTCGGGTGCCGGACCACTGGCCGACTCTGAGCACCGACTGGCGCAGGCGGCACTCGAGCGGGGTATAGCACTCGACATCGGTGCCGCCCTGTCCACTGAGGCCTTCGCCGCGACCAGCGCAGGCGACATGGACGCGCTCTACTCGGCCCTGGAATCAACCATTGTCGCCGCCGAAGGGTGTCCTGATGCCATCCTGCTGGCCCAGTACTCGCTCGCACCCGTTGCGTCGCGGCTTGCGGAACGTTTCGGGGTTCCCGTTCTGTCGGGACCACACCGTGCTGCAATCGAGCTTCGCGCAGCCATCGAAAACAGGGGAGAAACCTCATGATCGGCGCCATCGCTGATGATTTCACCGGCGCCACCGATGTCGCCGTGGCCTTTCGCCGCGCTGGACTGCGCACCATAGTTCTCTTCGGCGGACCGGATGACGAGGACGAACTGCCCCCGCACGACGCCCTGGTGATCGCCCTCAAGACGCGCACCATCGACCCAGCTGAGGCCGTGCGGGTGTCACTCGAAGCCGTGCGCTGGTTGCGTGAACGCGGCGCAGAACAAGTCTTCTTCAAGTACTGCTCTACCTTCGACTCCAAGCCTGAGGGCAACATCGGCCCGGTGGCCGACGCACTCGCCGACTACCTCGATGCGCCCATCGCAGCCATGGTTCCCAGCGCTCCCGAGCACAAGCGCACCCAGTACATGGGTCACCTCTTCGTGGGCAAAGTCCTTCTCTCCGATTCGCCCATGCGACACCATCCGCTGACGCCGATGACCGATTCCCGCATTCCCCGGGTGCTCGCTTCGCAAACCACTCGTGAAGTGATGCTGATCGACCACAAGGCAGTCCGCGCGGGCCGCGACGAGATTCGACACCGACTTGACCGCGGCAGCGCCAAAGGCGTGAGATACGCCGTCATCGACGCCGTCAGCGCTGAAGACTTGATCGAAATCGGCTACGCAGTCCTCGATGACGTCCTCGTCACCGGCGCGGCGGGCCTCGCCGGCGGCATCGGCATCGCGCGTGCCTCCCGGCTGACCGAGTCTGCCCAAATGCGCCTGCACTCCGTCCAGGAGGACCCCATTGGCAATGTTCCCTCGGCAGTGCTCGCCGGGAGCTGCTCTGCACGAACCCTCGAACAGATCGGGACCATGATGCTCGACCACCCCTCATACCTCCTCGACGCTGTGGCCACCCCCACATCGGAGGGTCTCGCATCGTCTGCCTTGAGCTGGTTCGACCGGCAGGAGGCGGGCTCCGCCCCTCTGATCTATTCCTCCCTCCCTCCCGAGCAACTCAAATGGGCCCAGAAGGAACTCGGGACTGAACGCTCCGCCACAATCCTCGAAGGCGCCATGGGCCTCATTGCCCAGGGCCTTGTCGAACGCGACGTGAGACGAATCGTCGTTGCCGGGGGAGAGACCTCTGGAGCCGTCGTCACCGCCCTCAACGTCAATGGGGGTGTCATCGGTGAAGAGGCTGCGGCCGGCGTGCCATGGATCTACACGACCGGAGCGAAACCCATCGCCCTTCTTCTGAAATCAGGGAACTTCGGCGAACCCGACCTGCTGGCCCGTGCGGTCGAACAGCGGGCCGCAGAAGGGGCCGTCGCATGAGCCCCGAGGAAATCGCCCTGAGAGAGTCTGTGGTCGCCGCGGCCCGTTCCATCTTCACTCGGTCGGTCACCCACGGCAGCACCGGAAACATCAGCGCACGTTTCGAGGACACCATCCTGGTGACCCCGACCGGCAGCAGCCTGGGCACTGTGCAGCCCAACGAGTTGTCGGTCATCGACCTTGCCGGTCGACACGTCGGTGGTGCCAAGCCATCGAAGGAAGCGTTCCTCCACGCGGCCGTTCTCCGCGCCCGCCCCAGCGCCATGGCGGTCGTCCACACGCACTCCACTTATTCCGCAGCGGTTTCCTGTCTCGCGGACCTCGACCCGGCCAATGCCCTCCCGCCGCTCACCGCGTACTTCGCAATGCGGATCGGGCGACTGCCCCTCCTGCCGTACCACGCGCCGGGCGACGACAGCCTGGAGGCTCTGGCGGAGGAGACCGCACGAACCCATATCGCGCTCCTACTCAGCAACCACGGGCCCGTCGTCGCCGGGAGTTCGCTCACCGCCGCCATGGATGCCATCGAGGAACTCGAAGAAACGGCGAAACTCTTCCTGCTGCTGGACGGCCACAAGACCCGACCGCTCACGCCCGAGCAGGCGGACGCGCTGCGGCCGGCGTGACACCGCGGCGTTCGACCGCAGATAGGTAGCGCCAGTCCATGATCGGTGTGGTCACTGGGTTTTCGATCATCGGCATCGTCATAGCCGTCGGGTTCTTCACCGGCAAGTATGGTGTTCTGGGGGAGAACGCAAAGCAGGTTCTCTCCCGGACGGCGTTCTTCGTCACCAACCCCGCCCTGCTCTTCGTTGTGCTGTCCCGCGCCGATATCCATCAGATCTTCTCGAGCTTCGTGCTGATCGCGCTTCTCAGTGCGGTGGCGGTCGCGGCCCTGTATCTCGCTGCGAGCCGACTATTCTTTCGGCGCCCGGCTGCGGAGACTGCGCTCGGCGCCATGGCGGCCTTCTTCGTCAACGCCAACAACATCGGTATCCCTGTCGCCATCTACGTGCTCGGGGACGCGGCTTTCGTGGCTCCGGTGATCCTCCTTCAGATGGTGATCCTGACACCGGTCTGCCTCTCAATTCTTGATCTCACGGCGGGCAACAAGGTGTCGGTGCGGAGAATTCTCACTCAGCCGCTGCGCAACCCGGTCATCCTTGCAGCCCTGGCCGGTGCGGCCGTCTCCGCAACGGGTTTTGTCCTTCCGGCGCCGGTCTTGGCCCCACTCGAACTCCTTGGTGGAGCCGCCGTTCCCCTCGTGCTGATGGCGTTCGGAATGTCGCTGGTCGGGATGAGACCGCTTCGCGCCGGGACCGGGCGAGCGGAAATCATTGTGGGAACCGCGTTGAAGTCCGTCGTCATGCCGGTGGCCGCCTATCTCATCGCCCGATTCGGGTTCGGCGCATCGGGGCACGACCTCTTCGGAGCCGTTGTCATGGCCGCGTTGCCGACGGCCCAGAACGTGTTCCTATTTGCCAGCCGATACGACCGGGGCGTCGTCGTCACGCGGGATATTGTGCTGCTCTCGTCCATTGGCGCGGTGCCTGTACTCCTCGTCGTCACGGCCTTTCTCGGCTGAAAGCAAAGTGGTTGACAGGTCGACCACTTTGCTGTGAGAGTGGTAATGTCGGAAACGCCCGGCAAGCAGGACCTCAAGGAAGAGCGAGAAATTGGCACCGTACGACGTGGTTCAGAACAACTCTGACGGAGCCGTCCAGCTCGCCTACGTCGGTTCACGAACGAGCCGGCACCGCGAAGGCAAAGGGTCCGGTGTTGAAGTCTTCACCCTGAGCGGCACCGAACCACTGTGGACCAAAATCCAGACGCTGCGAATGGACAACCCCACATTCCTCATCCGCAGTCCGAATCAACAGGCGCTCTATGTCGCCCACGGCGATTCGACACAGGTCAGCGTTCTCGACATCCAGGCAACCGGTCACATTCGCCACCGAGCGACCGTGGACAGCGGGGGAGTGAACCCGGTGCACCTTGCCCTCTCGCCCGGCGGGGAATTTCTGATGGTCGCCAATCACAACAGCGGCACGGTCGCATCCTTGCCCATCCGGCCGGACCAAACACTCGGCAAGCCCAGCAGCGTCCTGGAGCTGATCGGTGAACTCGGCCCGCACCGTCGCGATCAGAACGGCCCGAAACCGCACCAGGTCGTCTTTGACAATGCCGGGCAATTCGCCCTAGTTCCTGACAAGGGCACCGACTCCATCTTTGTTCTGGAGATTGCCGATGACGGAACCCTCACGATGGACCCGGGACGCACGGTCCGGCTCCGAGAGATGTCCGGGCCGCGCCACATCGTGTTCGGTCCCGACGGCGTCAGTGCCTTCTCGGTAGAAGAGTTCCGCTCAACCGTCACCAGATACGACTGGGACGCCCTCCGCGGCCGCTTGACTCCCCGCCAAGTACTCTCTTCGCTTCCCGACAACATGACGGGCGAGAGTCGTGGCGCCGAAATTGCGATCGACCCCGCCGGGACGCACCTCTATGTGTCGAACCGCGGAGGGCCCGGCGACCACACTCCCGGCGGATATTTTCCGGACACGATCGGCGTGTTCGCGATCAGTCCCACGGGCCTGGGCAACGCCCGGTGGGTGGAAACCCTCGGAATTCGCCCCAGATTCTTCAGCTTCGATCCATCAGGGTCGACACTTCTGGTCGCTCATGAACGCGGTCACAGCATTGCGGCCCACCACGTATCGGCCGACACCGGTGACCTCGGCCCTGGTGTCGTCGTAGCAACCACCGGAAGCCCCGTCGCCATCGTGCGGCATGAGCTTCTACCCGTCTAGAAACGCCAGAGTCCGCGCGAGGTACTGCTGCCTAGAGCGACCCCGAACCAACAGAACAGGCACAAAACCATGGGATTGTCCGTCTGGGCGTTGATCGCCTACTTAGCCGTCATCGTGATCTGGGTGACACTCGTCAAACGTGGCATCGGCGAAGCCATGGTCATCGGCTTCCTCGTGCTCTGCGCCTTCGGCGGCGGAGCCTGGCTCGAACTGTTCGGAATCGGCCTCGCGGAGGCCTTCAAACAACCCGTGGTCTTCGCAGCACTGTCGTTCACCTTCATCGGGTTCATCCTCACCAAGACCGGAATCATCGAGCAACAGGTACACATTCTCAACTCGATGCTCGGTCGACTGCGCGGCGGGGCCGGCTACGTGTCCACGCTGGCATCCGCGGGCTTTGGTGCACTCACCCACTCTGCCTCGGCCAATGCGGCCACGATCGGCTCGGTGACCATCCCATGGATGGAGCGATCGAACTGGAAGAAGAGCACTGCGGCCGCCGTGGTGGCCGGCAACTCCGGTAACGGAACCGTCATCCCGCCGAGCGCGGCCTTCCTCATCGTTATCGGGCTCGCGAACGTGGCACCGAACATCGACAAGAACATGACGCTGGTAGCCATGTTCGCCGTGGCCGGCTACTGCCTGGTCTGGCGCTTAGCCGTGATTTTCTATTTTGTCCGGCGCTACAGGATCGCGAAGGTCTCCGGCGATGAGCTCCTTCCGCTGAGTAGATCGCTGAGGGACGGATGGGTGTCCCTGATCGTGTACGTCGGGATAGCGGCACCCGTCATCCTCACGGTCGGCGCTGGGGCCCAATGGCTTGCCGCGGTCTTCGGTGAGAACGGTGACCTCGCTGTGGCGAGCATCAACATCCTGCTATGGATCCCCGTCCTCCTCGGCATAATCTCGCTCATCATCGGCCGGAAAATGCTTCCTCAGACGGCCCGAGACTGGTTCGCATTCATGGCCAGCACCGCACCTCGGTACAAGGACATTGGTGCGACCCTCGTCTTCTCCTTCGCCGGCAGCGCCGTGTTGATCGCGCTGGGGTTGGACAAGCAGCTCGGTGATGCGCTGGGGAGCCTCAACGCCCCGGCGCTAGTCACCGTGGCCCTCGTCATCCTCATCATCGCGGTGGTCGCCGGACCGTTGAGTGCCACCGCCACCGCCGCGACTTTGGGTGGTGTCTCGTTCACCGTTCTTGTGGCGGCCGGCATCCACCCAGCCCTCGCGGTCTGCGCGATTCTCGTCGCAATCTCGACGGAGGGCGCCTCGCCTCCCGGTGGCCCCTCTATCTTCATCGCCGCTGGCATCGCGGAGGTCAACCCGGCCAAGACCTTCGCTCCGCTGATTCTCTTCTACGTGCTTCCGTTCCTGGTGATCGCGGTCATCGTTGCGTTCGGCCTCATCCCCATCCCGCTCTGACCCCTGCAAGGACAAACCCATGTCAATTCTCAGCTTGCCGGTCAACCCCAAATTCAGTCCCTTCCGCCGGGGACTCGCCCGACTTCTCACCGTGCTCTTCGTGGTGGCGCTCGGCTCGATGCTGGTCCTGGGGACGATCCTCGTCCTCCTCCAGCTCGTCGGTGTCCTCGTCGCTGACGGCGACTTTGTGATTGCGGCCGAGAAGGCACTCGGCCCCATCACCTACGGCGTCGCCGCCGCGCTCGGGGTTCTTACCCTGCTCGTGGCTGAAGCGTACGGCTGGAAATCAACCGACTAACCGCAGCATCCGATCCGAGCCGTGGGATCTGCCATGGCTGGAGAACCCAGAAAGAGCACCTATGAAACTTCTTCCAGAACCAGACCGCAACCTCGGCATGGAGCTCGTCCGCGCGACGGAGGCGGCCGCCATCCGTTCGGCCCCGTTCATCGGCAAGGGCGACAAGAACGCCGCCGACGCGGCCGCCGTCGATGCCATGCGCGCATTCCTTGGCACCGTCGATTTCGCCGGGGTCGTCGTCATCGGCGAGGGCGAGAAGGACGAAGCGCCCATGCTCTTCAACGGTGAAAATGTCGGCAACGGCCAAGGCCCGTCCTGCGACATCGCTGTCGACCCCATCGACGGCACCAGCCTGACGGCCGCCGGCCGGCAGAATGCGCTCTCCGTGATCGCCGTGGCCGACCGGGGCGCTATGTATGACCCGTCCGCGGTGTTCTATATGGACAAGATCGTCACCGGTCCGCAGGGGGTCGGTGTCGTCGACATCCGCCAGCCCATCGACGTGAACATCCGTGCCCTCGCCAAAGCCTCGGGGAAGTCCGTGGAGAGTATGGTCATTGCCGTGCTCGACCGCCCACGCCACGCTGACCTCGTGGCGGCCATCCGCGCCTCGGGAGCGGGGACTCGACTGCTTCTTGACGGTGACGTCGCCGGGGGAGTGAATGCCGCTCGCTACGATTCGAACGTCGACATGTGCGTCGGAATCGGCGGTACGCCGGAGGGCATCATCACCGCTTGCGCCGTCAAGGCCTTGGGCGGTCTGATCCAGGGCCGGTTACACCCCCGAGACGGTGCCGAGCGACAGCGCGCCATCGACGCCGGTCACGACCTGGATGAGGTACTGGACGGCTCCACCCTCGTCAAGGGAGACAACACGTACTTCGTTGCCACCGGTGTTACCGATGGCAGCCTGGTCGCCGGCGTCTCGCGCTTCGGTGACAGAATCCGGACCGAGAGCATCGTCTTGCGCAGCCGGTCCGGCACCATCCGGCGCGTCGTAGCCGACCACTCGGCCGAGAAGTGGCTCGTCTGATCGTTACCGGCGACTGGTGCATCGGAAACGATGCACCAGTCCGCACCGACTAGGACTAGAAGGTGTGCTCGGCGGCGGGAAAACTGCCAGCCGCAACATCGGCCGCGAACTCTTGGGCCGCCCCGCGGAGGACAGCGTTCAGGTCGGCGTACTGCTTCACGAAGCGGGGAAGGCGCCCAGTGCGTAGGCCCGCCATGTCTTGCCAGACGAGAACCTGCGCGTCGCAGCCGTTGCCGGCGCCGATGCCCACGGTCGGTATCGACACCGACCGGGTGATCTCCTCAGCCAGGTCGCCCGGCACCATCTCGATCAGGAGGGCGAACGCGCCGGCGGCCTCAAACGCCTTCGCCGTGGCGATGAGCCGCTGGGCATCGTCGCCACGCCCCTGCACGCGGTACCCGCCGAGGCTGTGCTCCGACTGCGGTGTGAATCCCATGTGCGCCATGACGGGGATTCCCGAGCGCGCGAGCAGTTCCACCTGCGGCACCATTTCCGCACCGCCCTCGAGCTTGACGGCGTGGACATCGGCTTCCTTCATGAAGCGCACGGCGGTGTGGAACGCCTGCTCAGCGGAAGCCTGGTAGGAGCCGAAGGGCAGGTCGGCGATCACGAGCGCCCGGCGTGCGGAGCGGGTGACGGCGCGTGCCAGGGGAATGAGCTCGTCGACGGTCACCGGCAGCGACGTCTCGTTGCCGTAGACGTTGTTGGAGGCCGAGTCGCCCACGAGCAGCACCGGGATGCCCGCATCGTCGAAGGTCGCCGCGGTGTACATGTCGTAGGCGGTCAGCATCGCCCACTTTTCGCCTCGCTCCTTCATCTCGAGGAGATGACGGGTGCGGATGCGGCTCCGTGGGGCGGATGTCTGGGTGCCGTAGGGCGCGGGCTGCTCGGTCATTCATTCTCTCCTCTGTCGTGCGGCGCTGCGCGCCATCGTCCACCATAGGTGTCTTGTGTCCCGGGATTCACGTCAAGACCAGCCGGTCGACGATCAGAAAAACCCCGACAGCGATCATCGCTGCCCCCGACACCCGGCTGACCATTCGTGCCGCTGTGGGCCGGGCGCCGAGGACCGCCCGGGCGCTGAGCGCTACCACCGTGTAGACAACGGCGCAGCTGGCAACGTGGACAAGTCCTAACGCACTGATTTGAACGGCGACAGGCCATTCGGCGCTTGCGCTGATGAATTGCGGCAGCAGAGCCAGAAACAGCAGGAACACCTTGGGGTTGAGCCCACTGACGCCGAAACCAGTCAGCGCCCACCGGGACCACGAATCGTCGGAGCCACCAGCGCCCATCCGAGGGGCAGCCGGATGGATCAGCGTCGAGGCGCCCAACCAGACCAGATAAGCCGCCCCGGCAATAGTCAAGACGGTGAGAACCGTGGGCATCCCCGCCACCAACGTGCCCACGCCGGCGGCAACAACGACGGTAGCCGTGACGTGTCCGAGCACAAGCCCGATCACTGCCGGGGAGACCCTGTTGCGGATGCCGGATGTGATCGCGTAGGCCCAATCCGCGCCCGGTGTGACCACGAACAGAATCGACACACCCCAGAACGCTGCGACCGCATTAATCTCCATTATTGCCTCCCAGGTGGAAGAATATGCGCGATCTCTCGGAAGGTGTTGCTTACTTCTCCCGCGGGTGCGCGCATTGGGAGGAGAATAGTGGGCATGGATGACATCGATCGACGAATTCTTTCGGAGCTGCAACAGGATGGCCGGCTCACTATCACCGAACTCGCAGATCGGGTGAGCATCAGCCTGTCGCCTGCGCACCGCAGGCTGCGGGAACTCGAACGAACTGGCGTAATCCGCGGCTATCGCGCGCACTTGAATCCCGAGGCGCTCGGCCTCACCTTTGAGGCTCTCGTGTTCGTGACAATGAGTGAAGGAGGACGCGAAACCCTCAGCGCTTTCGAGAGCGCAGTCTTCAGCATTCCAAGCGTCCTCCACGCACAACGGCTCTTTGGGGACCCCGATTACATTCTTCGCGTCATGACCCGAGACCTTAAGGCATTTCAGGTGCTGTATGACGATCATCTTTCCGCTTTGCCCGGTGTTCAACGGCTTACGTCGACTCTGGTGATGAAAAGCATTATTGAGGACCGGCCGCTGGTCGTTTCGTCGCATGAAGTACGGGGGTCGACGGAGAGGAAGGTGAGTCGTGAGCAGCTCTGATCAACTCGGACCCGGGGCGCACCCATGGGAACATATTGAACTCGATGTCTATGAGCGACACATGAGTGACGCTCGGGTCGGGCAGTTACAGCAGCTCCACCAAATAACGCGCGAGCAGTTGGCCGCTTACCCAGCTCGCCGCGTAGGAGTTCTCGGTGTCGCGGGCGGCAACGGCCTCGACCTAATCGACCCGGCGGCGACGGATGCGATATTCGGTTTCGACATCAATGCCGCGTATCTCGCCGCCTGCGAAGCGCGCTTCCGCCACCTGTTCGGGGACCGTCTGCATCTGGTCCAAACGACCATCGGTCGATCGCTGCGACTCGAGCCCTTGGGCCTAGTGATAGCAAACCTCATAGTCGAGTACGTAGGGCTGGATGAATTCATAGCGTTCGCAGCCGCCAATTCCGCGTCCATCGGCACCCTTTCGTCGGTGGTACAGAACAATGACAGCGTCCGTTTTGTCAGCGCCACCGAGTTCGCCGCATCCTTCGATGGGTTAGCCTCGGTGTCCTCCGACATCGACCCGTCCACGCTGGAGTCCGGGCTGAGCCGGGCGGGGTTTGTTTCACTCGGCAGGACCGAGTATCCGCTACCCAATGGCAAAATTTTGGTGAGGCAGGATTTCCACGGCGGGCACCAGAGCCAGAACTAAAAGTTCACGCGCCCGAACACCGGGGGATGGACGTAGAAGGTGGCCGGTGCGCTTCTACGATATTTGCTGCAGGTGCCCAGGCGGGGCCGGTCACGATGACCGCCACCGTATTCGTAGTGTGGCCTCGCCGACGTCGTACCCTTCGAAGGTACGGCCGCACACAGTTCATTCGACACGGGAGCGCTTTCTGCGGTCGTTGCATCATCGGTTTCTTCATCGAGCCAAGCGAATGCGGTACACACTGACTCGTCGACGGTTCGAGGAGTTGCAGACTGCTCTCTGAGCGGTTGGTCGCAGCGAGCGGAGTGCCCCGGGCCCCCGGGACGCGCTCGATTCCGTGACCAGAAACGAACCAGATACCTCACTGCGTGACCAGATTGAGCCCGTATCAGTCAGTGCCAGCGCGTACACTTGACCCATGAAAACCGCGGAAATCCGCGGAATTCCGCCCCAGTTGCGGGGGAGTGACACGGCCGAGATCGCTATCATTTGTTCTTGGTTCGAGTCCAGGTACCCCAGCAGTAACAGGCGCAGGATTGCGCGGCGAAACAGCAGGATCAAGCTCGATCGAATGGAATCTCCCGTTCACTGACGTCAAGCTGGGAGAATCGGTTCGCGGGTTTATTGTTGATGAGTTTTCGACCACGATCGTTCCGGGAGCCGTGGCAACTCACGCCTTTGTCGTGAATTGCGACGACAATCCCTACACATTAACGGTTATCTCGATCAATGCCGGCTCCGTGAGCTTCGATTTCTGACTTCCGTCCGGCGTGCGCTCGGGAGATCCAACAGGGGCACTCCACAAACGTCCCGTGTTCGAAGGTAGCGGGGAGTTGGTTCGTCAGCGTCATAGCGTCATAGATCCCATGTGTTTCGACACATTGGAGTTTTGAGACACCTCACCCATGAATCGGATTCCAACGGGCGAGCTGCGCAGTTCCTTAGCCTCAGGGTTGCCCGCAAGCGGAACCGTCACTGACGCAGAGTGGCTTTTCTGAGGCAAGCGGGGTGAGCGGCGCGTTTCGCGGTTCGCAAACTGAGCGCCCAGGGAACCAGTCCACCGACTGCGAAGGCAGCGCCAAGTAAGGCCGAGCCCGGCCAGCCTGCAGCGGCGTATAGGGCCGTTGTAGTTGCGGCGCCCAAGGCGGACCCGAGGGAGTAGAAGACCATGTAGGCACCAATGGTGGTGCTGATGCGGTCGGCGTAGACGGTGGTGAGAATGTGCTGGTTGCTGACGTGGACGGCTTGGACCGCGAAGTCGAGCAGGATCACTCCGAGGATCAGCAGGACCAGTGACCAGGTCAGCTGTCCGATTACGAACCACGAGGCGAGCAGACCAATCAGAGCGATGCCGGTGACGGGGTTCGCGTACCCTGCGTCTGCCCAGCGACCAGCGCGGGCGGCACCGAGGGCTCCGACGAGTCCGGCGATACCGAACAGTCCGATCTGTGTCTCGCTGAGATGCCACGGCGAACCGGCCAAGGGAAGGGCCATGCCGCTCCACAGGGCACCGAACGATGCGAACAGGAAGAAAGCGATTAGCCCGCGACTGAGAAACACTGGATGGGTGAACATCCCAGCGAAGGAGCGGAGCAGTGCCCCGTACCGCGCGCCGCCCGAGCGGACGTCCGCGGGAAGCAAAATCAGCACCAACAACGCGAGAGTCGCGGCGAGGATCGCCAGGACGACGTAAATGCTGCGCCATCCCCAGAGGTCCGCGAGGAACCCTGCGAGGATGCGCGCACCGAGGACGCCGATCACCACACCAGAGGTCACGATTCCCAGATTGCGGCCACGCTCGGAGGTGGCTGAGAGCGCCGTCGCGTACGCGACCGTTGTCTGCACCACCACGGCGAACAGTCCTGCCATCGCGAGACCCGCGAACGCGACCCACGCAGTGGGAGCAACCGCGACAACGACCAAGCCTGCCGCGACCAGGGCAAGGTGGAGGACGATCAGGCGTCTCCGGTCGAGCAGATCTCCCAACGGCACCAGAGAAATCAGGCCTATCAGGTAGCCGAGTTGGCCAGCGGCCACGAACCATCCGACCGCGTCGACCGGAACGCCCAAATCGAGCCCCATCTGACCGAGGACTGGTTGCCCCGCGTACACGCTGGCCACCGCGACCCCGCAGATAACAGCAAGTAGCAGCCTCGTTCGCCCGTTAATACCAACCACCTCATTCAGTTGCAATTTGCTACCTGACAAAAGATAGGTCAGAATGGTTGCAATATACAACTCAGTGGAGGTGTGATGACGTACGGCACAACCGCGGGCATCGCGTGGACAAACCCGAGCTGCCCAGTTGCCCGCACGACCGATCTGGTCGGTGACCGCTGGAGTTTGTTGATCATCCGTGACGCGATGGATGGGGCCCGCTCATTCACCGATTTCCAGCACCGCACCGGCATGGCCCGCAACATCCTCACCGACCGACTCCGCAAGCTCACCACACACGGCATAATCGCCCAGGTCGATGCGCCATCCGGCAGACGCAAGCTCTATGAACTCACCGACGCAGGCAAAGACCTCTTTCCGGTCATCCTCACGCTGCGACAGTGGGGCGAGCGTCACGCCTTTGTCGCCGGAGAAGATCACTCGGTACTGATCGGTGACAATGACACTCGCGTACCGGAGTTCGTGCCGACGGCTGTTGACGGCACCCCGCTGACAAGCGACAACACGCGCGTTCAGCGTGCTGATTGACTGGAGCAACGCTCGGCACGAGCCCCAACCAGACGAGTGCCCGCATGCCGGACCACCTACGGGCGCTCTCCGGGAAGCTCGCGGTTCTTAGCGCGCCGGATTGCGACGGTATCCGTGTGGCTGTCCCGACCTTAAGCCCGATGACCAGGCGTCATACGCTCCCTCTTGAGGTCGCCATCTTGCCGAGTCTCGTATCCCTACCGATGCGAGACAGATCCGGCTACGAGACAAGTTGCCCGCCGGCCGTCGCGTCCTCTACGACTCGTATTCCCATGGGATATGAGTCAGCCGGGTTGCGAGACATGTGGCGACAGCTACTTGGGACGAATTGAGCCCATCAACTCGTCCAAAGTGACCATGGCATTGATCGACGTTTTCGGTATTGAGCGGAATCTTTGAGCCAGTTCCGGATCGGTGGTGGTGGCCTGAAGATACCGCTCGATGTCGGTGAGAGTTGCGAAGTTGAAAGACTTGACTCTCAGGGCTGCAAGTGGCGCCTCCATCTGAAACGCCATGTGGGGTGCATCCTCGGGATGATTCGCGAGGGCAGCCTCGAGAAGAGTGGCCGGGATGTCCCCATGAACGTTGTAGACCATTTGTCTGATCTCTTCATCCTCGTCCAGGATTAGCCGGGCGATCAGGTCATGCGAGAGGTCCGGCTCAAGTGCGACTTGTGCACGTTCCTCTCGGACCGGACTCGCGACCAGCGTCTCGCGCGCCTCGTCAGTAAGGGGAGGATCCGGCGCACTGCTTCGTCGATAGACCAAGGCAGGAATGGAGGCGTCGTCCGTCACGGGATCAGTCAACCACCGATGCGCTCGCAGCCAACAACAACTTCGAAGGTTGCTTCGAACCAGGCGGGATGCGAGGCATGGCCAGATGCGCGGCAAGTCACTGCAGCTCGTCTCATGAACCGTCGATTTCTTGTGTCGTACGTCCCATGGAATGCGAGGCACGCCCGTTACGAGACAATGCAAGCCGCTTGGGCGCATCGACCGAAGCTTTGCGACGAAACATCGCCACCCGATAGGGGCAAGTGGAACTGGTTGGGTTTTTCGGGACATTATCCACATAACGGACTGTTCCTATGAATTTCAGTCTCACCGCCGAGGACTTCCTGCCTGGCGCCGGCGTAAAGCTCCCAAGGGGTACGAGTGAAGAAAATCGCTTCCTGGTTCATCGGCCTAGGACTAGCCGCGGCTTTACTAGCGGGCTGTTCGGCAACGGTAATTAGGGACAACGGAGTTGTTACTTACGAAGTCGGGCCCCAGCGTGCGGCCGACACGGCCGCTATCACGGGGGTTCTCACTTTCGTTGACGGTTGTGTTCGCTTCACGAATGGGACCATTCCCCTATTTCCAGCCGATGAGGTGACGTGGGATGGAAAACACCTAGTACTCAAAGGTGTGACGTACAGCCTTGGCGACACTCTCGAACTTGGCGGAGGCGAAACGAGCCGGGAGTTCACATCTGCAAGCGTTCCGGAGCGATGCGGCGTCGGTCCGCTCTGGGCGGTCAGTCCCGATCCTCTCCCGGGCTAACAATGCCACTCCAGCTCTGGGTCAACGGGTTCTCGGTCGTCGGCTCCCGATCCAGTCAGGATGCGACCTTCCCCGGTGGCCACTTATTGGACTCGGCCGTTCCGCGCGGCACGACCAGTGCTCATGTCTCGTATCCCTACCGATACGAGACCGGTGAGGATGCGAGACAAATCAGGTAGACGCTCGTCGTGAGACAGGTGATCCCTTTGGTCTCATGTCCCATGGGATACGAGACAAACAGGTTGCGTAGCAGTATTGCAGTTAAACGTTTGCCGAATGCATGGCGAAACCTTCGCGTCAGGCCACTGCATAGGCCCGAGCCGCCGAAGGTTGTGCGTCGATCTAGCCCATTCGCCACATCGAGCCCAGCGTGGCTGCCACGTTGTTCTCCCTGAAGGGATGGCTGTTGGGGTCAATGCGCGTTGTCGTTGCCCATGACGTGTACCGCGTAGCCATAGCATCCGGCTTCATCCCAGTGGTAGTCGGCGCCGCCGCCAGTGTCACCGTCGAGCGCGAGACTTGCTCCTGCTTGCTCATCGGTCGGAAGCGTGCTTACCCACCAAGGTTCTAAGGGCGACCCGGGCTCTTTCTCCCAGAACGGCTCGAATGTATACGTGTATCCCTGGTCCTTCATACAGGCGGCGGTGATCGTTTGTGTTTCCATCCATTCCCTACCGTTGGCCTGTTCATCGGGGGTCATCTCCATGAATTTGTCTGAAGTCAACGGATCGGCGGTGTCGGTGACCTCGCTCGCCTCCTCGGCCGGTGCGACCTGGGACACGGTTGGAGTGGGAACAACGTCATTGACTGGTCCCGTTGAGGTTTCGGCCGGCTCCGCGGATGGCGAGTTCGTGGCCGTGGGGTTCAGTGTTGCCGCGGCTCCCATTGCGAAGACCGTCAGCGAGAGCGCCAGTGATGCGGCTCCGATCAGGCCGATTCCGAGTGCGAGTTTCTTTTTCATCGGGCCATCTCTCCAATTGTTTTGAGTCGGGTCCCGGTGCTGCTCGGGGAGTTGCGCTGCTCGGGCCATGACCAGAGGGCTGCCGCGATGAAGAACAGGCTGAGTCCGGCGATGAGGCTGTTGCTGGCGAGTTCCCAGCCGGGCATGGTGAAGGTCAGGGCTCCCACGGTGGCGCTGAGGGAGTACAGCTGGAAAAGGCCAAAATGGACAAGACCGATACTCGGAAGCACCATGATCATTGCGCCCAGAGCACGCGTTCGTGAGCGGGATAGCAGCACCACCGCGCCAATGGCGAGGACGGTGAAGGCGGCGAGTGTGAGGGACGTGACTGAGTTCGGCCGGATCTGTTCTGCACCCACGCTGAGCGCAATCCGTGCGAGGACGAACATTCCCCAACCCAAGACAGTGCAGGCCACGATCAGAACGAGCGCCGACACGACGCCGTCGACTCGCTTCACTCGAAAGCCGACCGGGTCGGCGAGTGCGAGTTTCTTGCGTTGTGCGTGACGCCAGGTTAGATCTGCTGGAGCGCCTCTCACTGCGCGGCTGAGAATGGCGCGAGCCACCGCCTTTGGTGTGGCCCCTACTTCATCGGCCCAGATGGCGTGTTCGTACAGGTCTGACGCAAGTTCATCCCGCCGGCTGTCGGCGGCCCGGGGATCGACGTGTCGGGTGTACCACGAGCACCAGCGAGTGACACGAGCAACAGCGTGGTGGTACGGCGCGGATGTGATGACACTCATGCGAAGGTCGCCCCTGTCTGCGTGATTCGAGGTACCTGTGCCACTTGACGGCTCGTCTCCGCCTGAGCTTTCCCCAGTGCGAGTGAGCCCTCGGCTGTCACTGTGTACAGCCGACGTCGTGGCCGACCTTCAATTTCAGCACGGGGTGGGTCTTCCCAGCTGGCCTCGAGGACGCCTGCTTCGGCCATCCGAGAGAGCGCCTTGTACAGCGTGCCGTGCCCTGTGAGAGCGGAACCATCACGGGAGGCGAGATGTTTGGCCAGCGCGAAGCCGTAGAAACTACCCTCGCTCGCTTGGAGCGCGAGCCCGCTCTCGAGAATGTCAACCTCGATCGGAAACAACGTGCCTGGTCGTCTGCGTGCCATAGGTGCAACTATAGGAAGATAGCTTCCCATTCGCAAGTTCACTGTGTGTGGAGGGCCTGGCTACGGCGCCCAGTCTGGGCAGTAGTCAATCCGGGGTCGGTTGGAATGCCGGGGGTGAGGCGTCTCGTATCCTTAGGATTACGACAATCGTGAGGTGGAAATTCGAGTCTTGCGCGCACTTGGTGTCGCCGTGCAAGTCAACAGACCAGTTTGGCGTGCGTGGCTTTGGTAGGCGCCACGAGCGACGAGATGCTACAGCGCCAGCCCCTCAGAGGATGCTGCGTGCCCTTCGCCATACACACGAGTCTCGTCGATCTGAATCGAGAACGGGGACTCTGTGTCAGCCTCTTCGATCAAGCGGGTTGCCACTTCGAGTACTTCAGTTGGCTCTTCACTGGAACGGGCGGCGTCTGGTGTAACGAGGATGGCGCCAATCGTGCCGACGCCGAGGTCTGGGCGCTCACCGATCATCGGGAATGGAACGTCCTGGGGCCATGTCGCTTCCAAAGCAACTATGAACCTGTCGGCTGCGGCTGCGTATTCAGCGTGGGTGAATCCGGTGTCTTCGATGATCTGGGCTTGCTGGCCGGTCGAGGTGACGGCCTCCATGGCGGCGGGCACCGCCTTATTGGCAAAACCAATGACGGGTTTTTGGTCGCTGTCGAAGTAGAAGAAGGCGTAATCGTTCGGCAGCGCCTCCAACACCGGACCAAGAGCCTCTGCAAAATGCTGGTTAGGGATGGCCGCGATTTCGACTTCAGAAGGCGGTTCCACCGGCAAAGGTGCGGCATCGCCGACATCGGGACCACGCCCAAGCGAAGACACTCCGGGCACCTCAACGCCCGCCGGGGAAACGGAGGCGCAACCAGCGAGGGCCAACGCCGTCAGTCCAAAGCCCAGGACACAGGAATTGAATCTCTTCATTTTGTCTCTCGTCTTGTGGCGTCTACGACTGCCCAGCCAGGTGGCAGATATCGGCACGGTGCCGGTGGTCGAACTCTAACCCCGCATTTTGATGCGTGCATCGGTGAATGTACGGAGCGGTCCGACGGGTTCCGCTCTGTCCCGAACGCCTTTGGTTACGCCCATGGCTTGGCAGGTGCCTAGTAGGCGAAAGCCAATCGAGGTCACAGGGAGCGCCTTATCAGAGCGGCGTGGGTTGACCCATCCTACGAACTGCTCAGGCAGCGAGCATGAGTCAAGAGTCGCCTCATAACCTTCCTACTTCGAAACCCATGGGATACGAGACCTAGGAGATCACCTTCAAACGACGAGCGGCACTTGATTTGTCTTTCGCTTGGGGTGGGTGCGCTGCGCAGGACGGTGATCCGATCCCAACGGGTGTGGACGGTTGCCGTTCATGGCAAGCCGTGGAAAATCTGGGCTGCCCGAAATGGGGGTAGAACGCGAGGAGCAGGGACCAGATAGATGGCGGAGCTCACCTACCCTGCCCACTACTCTCGCAAGAGGAGCCGTGTTGTTTTTTCGGTCCGCCCGGACAGAAGAGGACGATCAGATGGTCCGGTCCGTTGTTTCAACGCCAATGCAACTGCGGATAGAAACTGATGCGGATCGACTACGCACGTTCACCAGGCGACCAGGCCTCTTCAGCGTCGTCGGCTAGAGACCCTAGATACACCTTCTGTCCGTTTCGTTCAAAGGATTCGCCGCATGCTCAAGACCCGGACTGGCCGCATCGCCCTCACGCCGGCTGTTTTGCTCGCCATCGTGGTCCTCAGCGGATGCACTGCGGGCCCGCCGATAGAACCGTCAGCGTCAGTCGAACCAACACCAGCGGCAGCGAGCGTCTACACCTGCGACGACATTGCCGCCCTTGATGACGTGGCACCCGTTTTCGTCACCGCCGCCGGAACCGCGCCGACCCCGGTTGCCGCGATCCAGCCAGCGTTTGACCTGATCAATTACGTCGTGCCAGCCCTGGGCGGTCTGTCCTGCTCCTGGCGGGTCGGCCCGGCGGTCACCAACCCGTTGCTCGACCCCGTCGATTTCGGCTGGGCCTACGTCAGCGTCAAGGTCGTTCCCGACGGCGCCGACTCCTGGGCGCCCTACACGGTGGGCGACGACGCCTTATCGTTCGGCGACGGCCCTTCCGACACCGCGATGACCATCGGAGGCATTGAAGCGGCGACCGGGTGCGGCTACGACACCGGCTGCTTCATCAGCGCGCCGGTCGGCGATGCCTGGGTCGAAATCGTGTTGAGCACGAACTGGATCCAACGCGACGGTTGGTATTTCTCCGGGCTGACGCCCGACGCGATCCTGGCGCAGATGCAGCCGCTCGCGGCATCCGTTTTCACCGCTCTGACGGATGCTCAGCCCGGCCAGTTGGTCTGGCCGACGGCCGAGCTGGTCGAACACGAATCGGACTGCACCCGCGCGCTCGGGTCGGAGGGCATCGCCACGGCCCTCGGGGTCGACTCGCTCGAATACCAAGTCCGGTCCCCACCAAACGGCTTGACCTCCTTTGAGAACTACGTGGCGCAGCGGGCCGGGGTGTTCCAGTGTGATGTGGATGCCGCCGTCCCGGCCGACTTGATCGGCGCCGGGGTTTGGGGTACGTCTGTCACGGTCGGTTACGACCTGGCCGGACTCGTCGATACGATGGTCTCCACACCAGACAGCCAGGCCCTGCCGACGATTGCGCTGAAGGGCGCGGCCGAGGGTGAGCACGCCGTGCAGATGTGCTCTGACGTGACACCGTTCTGCGTCGTGATCTTCTCACTCGGCCAGTCGGCCTACCAGATCGCGTCGACCAGCGACACGGTGGCTATCGCCGAAGCGATCATCGCCCACACCCGCTAGTGGTCATGTTTGTAAGTTCGTCGAGGGTTTACCTCCGCATAGTCAGCCATGTAAACAATCACAACAAGGTTCATGGTGAGGTCCTCGGGGATACCGTTCGCGTCCCGGAGCCCCGGCCATGCTGGCGACCCCTACGTCGGTTTTGGCGACAGTGGCAAGGACACTGGCGAGACAACGTGTGTCGGCACCAATCGGCGTCGAGCGTTGATTCGTTCTCGGGCAGAGCATCCGGTGAAGGGGAGCACGTCGGTGGGCAGCGCGGGGACTTCGAGGATGCGGATGATTATTCGACAACGACCATGTAGGCGTCGTGCGATTCGGCCCAGTCGGTAGCCGCCGCGACCATCGGACGCGAACTGGCTGAACTTCGAGGTCACGAATGCCGACGCCCTCCCCACTCTCGCCCGCGCCGTTGAGTGGGAGACCGTCCACGATGAGGATGGCATTGTCATCGAAGTGGCGTCCAAAGAGGCGATGCTGGTTATGAAACTCCAAGCGAACCGCCCCGGACGCGACACCCGCGATATCCGACTCCTCCTCGCACTGTGTGACGTCCACACGCTCGAGGACGCGGGCGACCTCCACGAGCAGTTCTACTCCGGCGACATTCTCACGCCACGTGCGGGGAAGATCGGCCACCTCGATCAACTTGTCGTGCTGCCCGATCGCTCAGTAGCTTCGGGCCATGTGCTCATTGCCACGAGTCGTGTGAGGTTGGCGACGAGAACGTACCTCTCCCGCTCATCCTGATTCGTTTGCTCGAGCACGGCCTCTAACGATCCGAGTGCAAGTTCGTGTGCACGTAGATCGTTCGTGGCGCTGGTCAGTATCCACATCGTGTTGTCGGCACCGTCGAGGTCGGAGGCACTGCCGAACTGGTCAATCGGCAACCGGCTGTGCTCGGTGGCGTAACTGTGCTGCGAGCGAGCACCCGGGTTGCGCGAAGAAACCCGTGGAAGTTCTGCGTGTTTCCTGCGTTCCGACACGCCGAGCCGAGGAAGTTGAGTAATCGACAGGAGCATTCTCTGAATTTTCACAGTGGATTCTCCTGCTTCACACCTCGGTCCGCCTGGGCCACCTCGCGCAACATCGCCAAGAAAGCAGATCATCATGAATATCTTCTCGAGTTTCTCTTCGTCTAAGCCGGCCCGTTTCGGTGGCATCGCGATCGGCGCCGCCGTGGCCATCGCCGTCCTGGCCGGTTGCGCCCCGAGCGCCGCTCCGGCCGCTCAGCCGGACGCCGCGGCGGCCGTGGACAGCGCGCCCAAGCCCACCGTGGTGATGGTGCACGGTGCCTGGAGCGATGCCAGCCCGTTCGACGCCGTCGGCGAGCAGTTGCGTGAAGACGGTTACCCGGTGGTCAACTTCGCCAACCCGCTGCGCGCGCTCAGCACCGACACCAGCTACCTGAACGCGTTCCTCGAGACCCGCACCGAGGGTCCCGTCATCCTCGTCGGCCACTCCTACGGTGGAGCCGTCATCGGCGGCGCCGCGACCACCGACGCCGACGTGAAGGCCCTGGTCTACCTGAACGCGTTCGTGCCCGAGGCCGGCGAGACCATCCTCGATCTCGCCGCGCACGGCGGACCGGTGGACGCCGGCGCCCTGTTCGACATGGCCGAGTTCCCCGGCGACCACAACGTCGACCTGTACCTGAAGGCCGAGCCCTTCGCCGGCGGCTTCGCCAACGGCCTCACCGAGGAGCAGGGCGCCGAGTACTTCGCCAAGCAGCGCCCGATCACCTACGCCGCGCTCAGCGAGCCCGCCGGTGAGCAGGCCTGGAAGACCCTGCCGTCCTGGTACGTCGCCGGCACCGAAGACCACAGCATCGACATCGACACGCAGCGCTTCATGGCCGAGCGCGCCGGCTCCACCGTCACCGAGCTGAAGGTCAGCCACCTCTCCATGGTCGCCGACTCCGACGCCGTGACCGACGTCATCAAGGATGCCGCCACCGCGACCAAGTAACCCACCCCACCCCTTTCACCGCACCGCGTTTCACAGCACCCCGCTTCATCCATTCCGTCTCACCCAACTCAGCTCAGAAAGCAGTCATCATGACCACCGTCAAGCCCACCATCGTCATCGTCCACGGCGCCTGGAGCGACTCCACCCCGTTCAACGCCGTCGAAACCCTGCTCACCGCCGACGGGTACACCGTCACCCACTTCGCCAACCCGCTGCGGGCCCTCGGCGCCGACACCGACTACCTCGACGCGTTCCTGCAGACCCGCACCGAGGGCCCGGTCGTTCTCGTTGGGCACTCCTACGGCGGAGCCGTCATCGGCGGCGCCGCGGCGAGCAACCCCAACGTCACGGCGCTGGTCTACCTCAACGCCTTCGTCCCCGAAGAAGGCGAGACCATCCTGGACCTCGCCGGCCACGCCGGCCCGGTGGATGCCGGTGCCCTGTTCGACATGGCTCCGTTCCCCGGCGACCACAACGTGGATCTCTACCTCAAGCCCGGCGCGTTCGCCGGCGGCTTCGTCAACGGCCTGCCCGAAGAACTCGCCGCACCCCTCTTCGCCACGCAGCGCCCGAT
>Ga0247806_10000386_pt1 | contig 28650 bp, 34 predicted proteins | sample UWRJL059202B1_FD_179935 | JGI IMG/M metagenome (GOLD analysis project Ga0247806, IMG submission 179935) | Plant litter microbial communities from Arlington Agricultural Research Station in Wisconsin, United States - UWRJ-L059-202B-1 | ecosystem: Environmental > Terrestrial > Plant litter >... | reverse complement strand
TGGAAAGATTTTTTCAAGAAGCCAGCCCCGCGCGGATATTTCTTCACCATCTCCGCAATGCTGTAACAGGCGTGGGTTACATTGCAACGCCCGCCACCACTGATCCTTACCTTGCTCAACAGCTTGCTGCTTTTTTCAACGATGGTCACTTCCAGCAACGGGTTGAGCCGTGCTGCGTTCACCGCGCAGAAAAAGCCTGCAGCGCCACCGCCAATAACGATCAAGCGTTTTTTATTCATGCGGGAAAAGGTAATGCTGTATTAAGAACTCAGGTTGCTGTTCGCTTTTTCTGCCGCCTCAATTTTAACGAAGGAAGAAAGGATATCGGCCTTTCCTTTACGGATGCAAACATCATGTTCGAAATGCGCGGAAGGTTTACCGTCGGCGGTTAAAATGGTCCAGCCATCTTCGTGGTGCTTTACATCTTTGGTACCCATATTGATCATCGGTTCGATGGCGATCACCATACCTTCCTTCAATTTGGCGCCGGTACCGCGTTTACCATAGTTAGGCACCTGCGGTTCTTCGTGCAGGTTCTTACCCAGTCCATGTCCTACCAGGTCGCGTACCACGCCATAACCATTCAGCTTTTCCGTGTGCTCCTGTATCGCGTAAGCGATATCGCCTACCCTGTTGCCGTGCACGGCTTTTTCAATGCCTTTGTATAAAGATTCTTTGGTAACGCGTAAAAGTTTTAAAATATCGTCGGTTACCTCACCTATCGCGAACGTGTAAGCGCTGTCGCCATGAAAACCATTTTTGTAAACGCCGATGTCAACAGAGATCACGTCGCCATCTTTTAATGCTTTGCTGTTGGGAAAGCCATGTACCACCGCATCGTTCACAGAAATGCAGGCGTTAAAAGGAAAACCATTGTAACCTTTAAAAGAAGGGATGCCCTGGTTGTCTTTAATAAATTCGGCGGCGATTTTATCGAGCTGCAGCGTGGTAGCGCCGGGTTTAATATGGCTGGCCACGAGCGCCAGCGCGCCTTCCACCAGCAGGCTGCTGTGCCGCATGAGTTCTATCTGTGCTTCACTTTTATAATGGATCATGGTGTTGCTTTTAAAACAAACCCCGACAATTGCTGTCGGGGCTTAATACTTTATTTAAGTCCCCACGCAGGGGTAAAACTTATTTATACGCCGGAAGAGATCGTTTGCCTTCCCTGGATCCTGCCGCTGCTCATCAGTCCATCGTACTGGCGCATGAGCAACTGTGTTTCGATCTGCTGCAGTGTATCCAAAATTACCGCTACCATGATCAGCAATGAAGTACCGCCGAAGAAGGCAGAGAAACCTTGCTGCATACCGAAAGCAAGTTCAAAAAGACCCGGGAGAATACCTACGAAGGCCAGCAATATGGCGCCTGGCAAGGTGATCCTGTCCATAATGGTACCGATGTAATCCGCTGTAGGCTGTCCTGGTTTAACACCGGGGATGAAACCGTTATTGCGTTTCAGTTCATCGGCCATTTGCTTTGGATTAAAGATCAGGGCCGTGTACAGGAACGTAAAGGCGATCACGCAAACAGAATACACGATCATGTAGATGCCATCTTTGTGATCGGTAAAATGCCTTGCCCAGCCTTCGCTCTGGAAACCGGAGAATACGGTAGGCAGGAACAAAATAGCTTGTGCAAATATGATCGGCATTACACCGGAAGCATTTACTTTTAAAGGAAGGAAGTTACGTGCGCCGCTCAGCTGGCGGTTGCCAACGATTTGTTTTGCGTAGTTCACCGGCACTTTGCGGGTTCCCTGTACGAGCAGGATAACACCCATGATCACGGCGATGAGGAAACTTACTTCCACGAGCATGATGAGGATACCACGGGCACCACCGGTTGAACGGGCAGCCCACTCCTGCATGAACGATTGTGGAAGACGGGCCAGGATACCCACCATGATGATGATGGAAGTACCATTGCCTAAACCTTTATCGGTGATCTTTTCACCCAGCCACATTACGAACAGGGTACCAACGGTTAAGATAACAACGGTTGACATCCAGAAATAACCGCTGAAGGCGGGGATCAGCGCTTCTACGTTGCCCGGGCTTTTCAGGTAACCGATGTAAGCGGCGGCCTGGAAGGCGGTAACGATAACGGTGAGGTAACGTGTCCACTGGTTGATCTTCTTCCTGCCGCTTTCTCCTTCTTTCTGGATCTTTGCCATTTGAGGAACCAGGATGGTCATCAGTTGCATGAAGATGGAAGCGGAGATATAAGGCATGATGCCCAATGCAAAAATAGATGCTTTGGAAAAGGCACCCCCTACGAAAGAATCCAATAAACCGAGCATACCTGTTTGGCTGCTTTGGGTAAGATTGGCCAGTTTGTTAGGATCGATACCGGGCAGAACAATAAAAGAGCCGATGCGATAGATGAACACCAGTACTAAGGTGAACACGATCTTGTTGCGCAGCTCATCAATGCTCCAGATATTTTTAAGTGTTTGAATAAACTTCTTCACTGAATTAAAACGATTTAAATGTTTTGCGCGAAATTAAAAAAGACCCCGCAAAGCCTGCGGGGCAACAAATATCGGGAAATTATTTAACTATCTCTACAGTTCCCCCTGCAGCTTCGATCGCCGCTTTGGCCTTTTCACTGATGGCATTTACTTTGAAAGCGTATTTGCCGGTGATCTCGCCATTGCCCAGAACTTTCACATTATCGAACTGGCTGATGAGCCCGTTGATGTAAAGATTCTGAAGACTGAATTCAGTGATGCTGTATTTTTCCGCGATCTGGTCGATCTGTCCAAGGTTAAGCACCTTGTATTCCACGCGGTTGATATTTTTGAAACCACGTTTAGGGATACGACGCTGGATCGGCATCTGTCCGCCTTCGTGGGCTTTTTTACTTTTGTATCCGGCACGGCTTTGTCCACCTTTGTTACCTTTTGTAGAGGTACCACCTTTACCACTTGCCTCACCGCGGCCAATCCTTTTTTCTTTGTGTGTTGCGCCTTTCGCAGGCTTGAGCGTATGTAATTTCATGTTGCTTTTATTTTTGACTTACGCCCCGAAAGCATTCGGAGCTCGCGTTATTTAATGTGAAAATTTGAAAATTGCGCAATGTGAAAACGGGGGCTCATTGAGCCATTGAGCTATTGAGCCATTTTCAAATTAAAGTTCTTCAACTTTAATCAAATGGTTCACTTTCTCCACCATACCCAGGATCTGTGGCGTTGCTTCCACTTCAACTGAAGCGTTCATTTTCTTCAAACCCAAAGCTGCCATCGTCCTTTTCTGGCGCTCCGACCTGTCGATCACGCTTTTAACTTGTGTTACTTTTATCTTTTTCATTACTGTTATTTTTAGTATCCAGTATCCGGTATCCAGTATCAAGAACGGTTTCTCCTGCTACTAACTACTTACTACTTGCTACTGCTTATCCGTTAAATACTTTCTTCAAAGAAACGTTGCGTGTTTTTGCAACTGCGATTGGTTCGCGTAAAGTAGCCAAAGCTTTGAAAGTAGCTTTTACCACGTTGTGCGGGTTGGCAGAACCGAGGTTCTTGGCCAATACGTCGGTGATGCCTGCTGCTTCCAGTACGGCCCTCATGCTGCCCCCGGCAATTACACCGGTACCATGCGCTGCAGGTTTGATGTAAACCTTGGCTGCACCTTCTTTCGACAGTTGATCGTGGGGAATGGTACCATGGCTCAAAGGAACTTTGATCAGGTTCTTTTTGGCATCTTCGATACCTTTTGTAATTGCTTCCTGAACTTCTTTGGCCTTACCCAAACCGTGTCCAACAACACCGGCTTCGTTACCTACTACCACCAGGGCAGAGAAACTGAATGCACGACCACCTTTGGTTGTTTTAACCACGCGGTTGATGGCAACAACTTTGTCTTTCAACTCAAGGTCACCGGCTTTTACTTTGTTTAAAATTGTACTTGCCATTATTTTCTGATTAGAAATTTTTTAATTAGAATTCCAGCCCGCCTTCCCTTGCGCCTTCTGCTACTGCTTTCACACGGCCGTGGTAGATATAACCACCGCGATCGAATACTACGGTTTTGATGCCCAGTTCGCCTGCTTTTTGAGCGATAGCGGCACCCACCATTTTACTCTTTTCGGTTTTCGGTGCTTTCTGGGCGGCGATGTCTTTTTGCTTCGAAGATGCCGATGCCAATGTAACGCCATTGTTATCGTCGATCAGTTGTGCATAGATATCGGTATTGCTCCTGAAAACGCTCAACCTTGGCTTTGCGGCAACACCACTTACCTTTTTGCGGATGCGGTACTTGATTTTTACCCTTGCGCTGCTTTTTGAATTCATGATCTTTATTTTATTTCCCCCGATGCTGCCGGGAGACGATTTGAAAATTATTTGATTTGGAGATTTGGAGATTTGGAGATTGCTCTCAATTTCCAAATCGGCTCATTGCCAAATTACCAAATCGGTTATTTACCTGCAGATTTACCGGCTTTCCTCCTCAGTACTTCACCTGCAAATTTCACACCCTTACCTTTATATGGTTCCGGTTTGCGCAGGCTCCTGATCTTCGCACATACCTGGCCGATCAGTTGCTTGTCGATGCTCTCGAAAGTGATCATCGGGTTCTGTCCTTTTTCCTGTGAAGTGGCTACAGACAATTCTTTTGGTATTTCGAAAACGATGTTGTGAGAATAACCCAAAGACAGGTCGAGCAGGTTGCCCTGGCTGGAAGCTTTGTAACCCACACCCACCAGTTCGAGTTGTTTCTTGTACCCTTCGGTAACGCCTTTCACCATGTTGCCGATCAAAGAACGGTACAGGCCGTGCATGGCGCGGTGACGGATTTGTTCAGTAGGACGCAATACATCCACGATACCTTCTTTCACTTCTACTTTGATATCCCTGTCAACAGTTTCTTTCAATGTGCCTTTTGGTCCTTTCACAGTTACTACGTTGTCAGCACCTACGGTGATGGTTACGCCTGCGGGAAATTCAATCGGCTTTTTACCTATACGAGACATAGTCGGTTTTTTATTTTATTTTAAAAGATCGGTCCGTGTTCAGCCACGACTAAGAGGCTTAATTATCAGGCCGTTTATTTGGCAGTAGGCAAGGAAACCAAGGTCCCCGCTCCTGTTACTTAATTAGTAAATATTGCACAATACTTCACCACCTACGTTCTGCGCCTTCGCTTCCTTATCGGTCATTACACCTTTGGAAGTAGAGATGATCGCAACGCCCAAACCATTCTTCACACGTTTGATATCACCTGGTTTTGCATAGGTACGCAAACCCGGGCGGCTGATCCTTTCCAGGCTTTGGATCACCGGTAATTTGGTAGATGGATCGTATTTCAACGCAATCTTGATCAGGCCTTGTTTGCTGTCGTCTTCAAATTTGTATTTCAGGATATAACCTTTGTCGTACAAAATTTCAGTGATGCGTTTCTTCAAATTGCTCGCAGGAATTTCAACGATCCTGTGGTTCGCCATTTGTGCGTTACGGATGCGTGTTAAATAATCTGCTATCGGATCAGTTACCATTGTTATTCAATTAATGTTTTAAAACTTTTTTTACAATGCGATATCCTATTGGATACTTGATACTGGTTGCTGGATACTTGATCCTGGATAAAATGCACTGATTTGAAATTGCTTATCCAGTATCTGGTATCTGCTATCCAGTTTTACCAGCTTGCTTTCGTTACACCCGGGATCTTACCCTGCAGTGCCATGTCGCGGAACATATTCCTCGACAAACCGAAATGCCTCATGTATCCACGCGGGCGGCCGGTTAACTGGCAACGGTTCTTCAAACGTACCGGTGATGAGTTCTTTGGAAGTAAATCCAAAGCTGCATAATCTCCGGCGGCTTTCAGGGTTGCTCTTTTTTCAGCAAACTTGGCGGATAACTTTTCGCGTTTCCTCTGCCTGGCTTCAATTGATTTTTTTGCCATGTTCTATTTTATTTCTTAATGTTTTTAAAAGGCATACCCAGTTCTTTCAACAGTTCAAACGCTTCTTCGTTGGTTTGAGCAGTTGTCACGAAAGTGATGTCGAGACCTGTGATCTTGTTCACCTTGTCGATGTCGATCTCGGGAAAGATGATCTGCTCGGTAACACCCAGCGTATAATTGCCGCGGCCATCGAATGATTTATCATTGATGCCTTTGAAATCACGTACGCGTGGTAAAGAAACCGATACCAGCCTGTCGAGGAATTCGTACATCTTCACACCACGCAGCGTAACCCTTGCACCGATCGGCATGTTCTTACGCAGCTTGAAGTTGGAGATATCTTTCTTCGACATGGTTGCTACGGCTTTCTGGCCGGTGATGTTGCTTAGTTCATCCACAGCGATGTCGATCAGTTTTTTATCTGTTACCGCACCGTTCACACCGCGATTCAAACAAATCTTGGTTAATTTAGGCGCCTGCATTACAGTTTTGTAACTGAATTTTTTCATTAAAGCAGGTACAACTTCTGATTTGTACTTGTCTGCTAACCTTGGAGTATTTGTTGTTGTGCTCATTATTTGATTACCTCCCCTGATTTTTTAGCTACACGAACTAGTTTACCGTTTTCCCTGGTGCGTTTTACTTTAGTTGGCGCACCGGCTTTAGCATCCCACAACATTACGTTGCTGATGGCGATCGGCGCTTCCACTTTCACGATACCGCCTTTGGTATTTTGAGAAGTAGGCTTGGTGTGCTTGGTAACGATGTTAACACCTTCTACCAGTACGCGGCCTTTTTCCAAAATGATCTCCAAAACCTTGCGTGGTTTCTTCAAATCCTTATCCTCACCGGTAATAACTACTACCGTGTCGCCTTTCTTAATGCTAAACTTGGGTTTAAATCTTGTACTCATTCTATTTAATTTGAAAATTACTCAATTTGAAAATTTGAAAATTTCTTTAGCCGGATGTGAGCTTCATTTTCACATTGAGCTATTTTCTCATTTTAAAATTTATTTACAATACTTCCGGCGCCAAAGAAATGATCTTCATGTAACCTTTGTCACGCAGTTCACGGGCAACCGGTCCGAAGATACGCGTACCCCTTGGTTCGTCGGAGTTGTTCAGCAACACCACGGCGTTGTCGTCGAAGCGGATATAAGATCCGTCCTTGCGGCGCAGCTTGTTCTTGGTGCGAACGATCACGGCTTTGCTTACCGTACCTTTCTTGATACCACCGGCCGGCATGGCATCTTTCACGGTAACTACGATCTTGTCACCGATCCTGGCATAATCCTGCCCACTGTTTCCCAGAACACGGATACACAAAACTTCTTTGGCACCGCTGTTGTCCGCAACATTTAATCTACTCTCTTGCTGAATCATTTTATTTTAGCTTTTGGCTATCGGCCCATGACCTTTAGCAATTAAAACTTATAGTTATCAGAGGCTGCAGCTGTTATTGAATAACGGGCATACAGCATAAATAATTGATTACTTAACTTTTTCAACCACTTCTACCAGCCTCCAGCGTTTTGTTTTGCTCAGGGGGCGGCTTTCCATGATCTTTACTGTATCACCGATGCTGCACTCGTTCTTTTCATCGTGCGCATGGAACTTGGTAGATTTTTTTACGAACTTACCATACAGCGGATGCTTCACCTTACGTTCAACGTTAACAGTGATGGTTTTATCCATTTTGTTGCTGGACACCACACCCAATTTTGTTTTTCTTAAATTTCTTTCAGCCATTGTTGCTTCTTTTTATGGTTAATTAAAACCCTAATTGCTTTTTTGTTAATGCAGTTTTCAAACGTGCAATATCCCTTCTTAAAGAACGAATGCTTTGCGGGTTCTCCAGTGGAGAAATGGCGTGGGCAAACGAAAGCTTTTTCATGCGCAGCTCATCTTCCTGGATCTTCGCTTTCAGATCATCCTCATTCAAACCGTTGAGGCTTTTTACGAAATCAACTTTCTTAGACATCTTTATTAATTTGATAATTTGCTAATGTGCTAATGTGCTAATTTTTAACACTCAACACGCTTTATTCTTTCGCCGGCACTTTAATTAGCAGATTAGCTAATTAGCACACCAGCACATTTGTATTACGCTTCGTAGTCGTGACGGATCACGAACTTGGTCAGGATCGGCAGTTTTTGTGCAGCCAAAGCAAAAGCTTCTTTTGCAACCTGCTCTGGAACGCCATCGGCTTCAAACAGGATACGGCCTGGTTGTACGATCGCCGCCCAACCTTCAGGGTTACCTTTACCTTTACCCATCCTCACCTCTGCAGGCTTGGCGGTGATTGGTTTGTCAGGGAAGATCCTGATCCAAACGTTACCTTCACGTTTCATGTGACGCGTCATTGCCTGGCGCGCACTTTCGATCTGGCGGTTGGTTAACCATACGCTGTCGAGTGCTTTCAAGCCAAATGTACCAAAGGCCAGGGTAGCTCCACGTTTGGTGTCGCCCTTCATCCTGCCTTTTTGCGTCTTCCTGTGTTTCGATCTTTTCGGTGATAACATTTTAATTCAATTTGCTAATTCGATAATGTGCTCTTTCGGAATGTGCTAGTCAGCTAATGTGCTGATGTGCTAATTTCTTTAAACAGAACACCCTTTTAATTATTTTTCAGAACTTATGAACTAAGGCATTAGCATATTAGCTAATCAGCACATTAGCACACTGGACTTACCTGCGTCCACCACCGCCGCCACGGTTTCCACCGCCGCCGCTGTTGCCGCCACGTCCACCCCTGTCGCCGCCGCCCCTGCGGTCGCCGCCACGGTCGTCACGCCTGTCGAAACCACCCTGCTGCCTTTCGACCATTTCCTTACCGCCACTTGCAACAACGTTCGGGTTCAGGTCGCGTTTGCCCAATACTTCACCTTTACAGATCCATACCTTGATACCGATCTTACCATAAACGGTTAAAGCGAATACATTGGCATAATCGATGTCCATACGCAATGTATGCAATGGGGTACGACCTTGTTTGATCTCTTCGCTACGGGCAATTTCAGCACCACCAAGGCGGCCACCTACTTTTACCTTGATACCTTCTGCACCCATGCGGAGCGCCGAAGCGATCGCCATTTTAATGGCTCTCTTATAATTGATACGGTTTTCCAATTGACGGGCAATGGTATCCGCAACAATGTTTGCATCTAATTCGGGGCGACGGATCTCCAGGATGTTGATCTGCACATCATCCTTACCACACAGTTTCTTCAACTCTTCCTTGATCCTGTCTACTTCGCCACCACCTTTACCGATGATGATACCTGGTTTTGAAGTATGGATGGTTACGATCAGTTTGTTAAGCGTACGCTCGATAACGATCTTGGCAATACCACCTTTGTTGATACGTGCATTCAGGTAATTCCTGATTCGGTCGTCTTCAATCAGTTTTTTTGGATACTCCGTTTTGCTTGCAAACCAGTTACTGTCCCATCCACGGATGATTCCTAACCTGGCACCTATCGGATTTGTTTTTTGACCCATTTTTTTAATTTGATAATGTGATAATTTGCTGATAAGCTAATTCCACAGTTTATATAAAAATTTTCGTCTTTTTTGTTGATTCAAATTATTTGGCTGCAACTTCTTTCTTCACCGTTTCTTTTTTAGCAACCTTTACTGCTTTTTCGGATACCGCACCGGCATCAACAACTACAGTAACGTGGTTGCTGCGTTTGCGAACCCTGTAACCGCGGCCCTGTGGTGCAGGACGCATACGTTTGATTACCCTTGCACCGTCAACCATGATGGTTTTTACCACCAATGTGCTTTCGTCACCACCTTCGTTTTTTTGTTTCCAGTTGCTGATGGCAGATACTACCAGTTTGCGCAGGGGAACGGCCGGGTGTTTTGGATTGTGTTCCAGTACCGCCAACGCTTTTTCAACCTGCATGCCACGGATCAGGTCAACCAGCAAACGCATTTTGCGGGGTGAAGTGGGATAGTTGTTTAATTTTGCTACTGCTTCCATTTTGTATTTAATATTTTAGATTGAATATGTAATATTTGGGGTGTCCCTTCAAATATTACCTATTACCTATTACTTATGAAATTTTCTTGCTGGAGTGACCCCTGAAGTTCCTTGTCGGTGCAAATTCGCCCAGTTTGTGTCCTACCATGAATTCGGTAACATACACGGGGATGAATTTATTGCCGTTGTGAACTGCGAAGGTTTGTCCTACGAAATCCGGGGTAATGGTACTCCTGCGACTCCATGTTTTAATAACGCCTTTCTTACCTTTTCCTTCGATGATTGCCATCACTTTCGCTTCCAGCTTAGCTTCAACGTAAGGACCTTTTTTTAATGAACGAGCCATGTTTTATTTTTTTTGTTGATTTGTCCCGGTTAACCGGAACCATTTTAACAATGATGAATGATTATTAGTTAGGTAACTTCTTACCGTTTCTCCTGGTAATGATCAGCTTGCTTGAGCCTTTACCCTTTGTACGGGTGATCTGGCCTTTAGCATATTTACCTTTACGGCTGCGTGGGTGACCACCGGAAGCGCGTCCTTCACCACCACCCATCGGGTGATCTACCGGGTTCATCGCTACCGCCCTCGTGCGCGGACGGATACCTTTCCAACGGTTGCGACCTGCTTTACCCATGCTTTCCAGGCTGTGATCACCATTGCTCACCACACCTACGGTTGCATAACAGTTGATCAGCACTTTCCTTAACTCGCCGCTTGGCATTTTCAGGATCGCGTATTTTTCTTCCTTATTGCTCAACTGGGCTGATGTACCGGCACTGCGTACCAGGATACCACCTTGTCCAGGTTGCATTTCAATATTGTGAACATTGGTACCCAACGGCATGTTCTTGAACATCAGGGCATTTCCAAGTTCAGGCAAAACGGCATCACCGCTGATAACGGTTTGTCCAACCTGTAAACCCTGTGGTGCAATGATGTAACGTTTTTCACCATCGGCATAATTCAACAAAGCGATGAAAGCGGTACGGTTCGGATCGTATTCGATCGTTTTCACGGTAGCAGGAATTTCCTTCTTGCTCCTTTTGAAATCGATGATGCGGTACATTGTTTTGTTACCACCACCCATGTAGCGCATCGACCTGCGGCCTGATGAGTTACGTCCTGCAGTATTCTTTTGCTTTTCCAGCAAAGATTTTTCAGGAACGTTGGTCGTGATCTCTTCGTACGCGTTACCAATTCTCCACCTGGTACCTGCTGTTGTTGGTTTGTATTTCCTTAATGCCATTTTAATTACTTTTTATTTTGTCAAAACTTTGCGGTGCTGACCACCATTCATTAATTGAGTTCCTTTGCAGGAATTATACGCCGCTGCTGTACAGGTCGATGGTTTCGCCTTCTGCTACGGTTACGATTGCTTTTTTCTTTGAAGGCTTGCGGCCAACAATGAAACCGGCTTTGGTGTATTTCGCTTTTGCTTTTGAAGGCACAACGATGGTATTCACATTGGTTACCTGTACACCATAAAAAGTTTCGATCGCTTTTTTGATCTCCAGTTTGTTCGCCTTTTTGTCCACTACGAAAGCGTAACGGTTCATTTTTTCTGTTTGCTTGTTAGCTTTTTCAGAAAGAATCGGCTTTATTAATACATCAGACGGTTTCATAAATTCAATTTGAGACTCTATTATTATTTTGTTTCATCAGCACATTAGCACATCAGCTAATTAGCAAATTGTTTTTAAGCTTCTGCTTCCTCGGCGCTGAACATTTTGGCGGCACTTTCCGTGAACACCAGCACATTCGCATTCATGATATCGTAAGTATTCAGGTCGCTCAATACGCTTCCGCTAACAGAAGGCACATTGCGCAGGCTCAGATACAGGTTATCGTTGTATTCCGGTATTACCACCAGTGATTTTTTACCGCCGATGTTCAGGCTGTTCAAAATACCGGTGAAGGTTTTTGTTTTTGGTGTATCCATCTGTACATCTTCCAGTACCACGATCGCGTTTTCTTTTGCTTTGTAGGCAAGGGCACTCATCTTGGCCAGGTCTTTTACCTTACGGTTCAGCTTGATGTCGTACTTGTGTGGTTTTGGCCCGAAGATCGTACCACCACCTTTGTACAAAGGGTTACGCAGGTTACCTTTACGGGCGCCGCCTGTACCTTTTTGCTTGTGTAATTTTTTAGAAGAACCGTGCACTTCCATACGCGTTTTCACCTTGTGCGTTCCCTGGCGTTGTGCGCCGCGGAATTGTTTTACAGCGAGGTAGATCACGTGGTCATTGGGTTCGATACCGAAGATCTCTTCCGGTAACTCAACCGTTCTGCCGGTCTTTTTTCCTTCTATATTTAAAACGTCTACTTGCATTTTTTTTAAATTTGCTAATGTGTTAATCTGCTAATTTGCTAATTCCCACATCGTATTTTAAAAATCTTATCTTTTGAACAACCGGCATATTAGCACATCAGCTAATTAGCAGATTGTCTTTTATTTTTGAATGACAACGATGGCACCATTATGGCCCGGAACCGATCCGCTAACCAGGATGTAGTTCTTTTCAGCAAACACTTTCACCACTTTCAATCCTTTCATCGTCACCCTGTCCTGTCCCATGCGACCGGCCATGCGCATACCTTTGAATACACGGCTGGCATCGGAAGAGTTACCGATAGAACCCGGCGCTCTCTGGCGATCGTGCTGGCCATGGGACTGTTCACCCACACCACTAAAACCATGACGTTTAACAACACCCTGGAAACCTTTACCTTTTGAAGTACCAACAACTTCTACGCTGTCGCCTTCGGCAAAGATGTCAACGGTAATGCTTTCGCCTACGTTGTGCGTCATTTCGCTATCGCGGATTTCTTTAACTACTTTTTTGGGAGATGTCTGGGCTTTGGCGAAGTGATTGACTTCTGATTTAAGCGAGTGCTTTTCTTTTTTGTCGCCAAATGCAATCTGGAGTGCATTGTAACCGTCTGTTTCTACGGTTTTCTTTTGTGTTACCACGCATGGACCGGCTTCAATAATCGTGACAGCAGTCTGCTTGCCCGTGTTATCAAAGATGCTGGTCATGCCGATCTTCTTTCCAATAATACTTTTCATTGTATTTTGTTTATATCCAGCGCTCCGGTAAACCGGAGATGGATGTTCATACTTTTTTTCTTTTTAAGAACTTACCTTCTGCTACTCCCGATCTGCCGGGAGAGTTCATCAGGCTTTGATCTCAACATCAACACCACTTGGCAGGTCTAATTTACTTAGCGCGTCAACCGTACGGCTGCTGCTGGTGTAGATGTCTAATAAACGTTTATGCGTACACAGTTGAAATTGCTCACGCGCTTTCTTGTTAACGTGTGGAGAACGCAATACAGTGAAAATTTTCTTGTGCGTAGGTAAAGGAATTGGACCTGTTACTACTGCGCCTGTGCTGCGTACAGTTTTTACGATCTTTTCAGCTGATTTGTCTACCAGGTTGTGGTCGTAAGACTGCAATTTGATTCTGATTCTCTGTGACATATAAAAAGAACTTTATTTTCCGTTTTTTAATTTGGAGTGCAAAGGTATGGGTTGATTCGTAAACAGCAAAGGATTTGGGAAAGTTTTTTTAAAGGGTTAAGAAGTTGAGCGGTTTAGCGTTTAGGAAGCTTGAGCGGTCCATCGCAGCTTTTTTTTGACCTGCGGCTCTTTCAGGGTTGAAAAACAGGTAATAATAGGGTAGCATTCAACGGTCACATCCAGGAAAATCACGATAATCAGCCCTGATCCCGGTTCAGACAGTTAAACAAATGTTAGAAGCCACCACACAGGTACCAGCAATACAAGACTGGCGTTATTCTTGTGTAAATCTTCCAACTTAACTTTTACAGGATCGCGTGCAACTTTTCTACTTAAAACTTTTACTGCATGAAATACGCTATCCTGCTCCTGTTGGCTCTACTGCCGTTTTTCGCCTTTAGTCAAAAATTCCACGCCGACCTGTTTGGCGGCATCGCCAATTACCAGGGCGACCTCCAGGGTAAACGGGTCACATTCAGCCAGGCGCACCCGGCGGTTGGATTGGGCGCCTCCTACGACCTCACGAATAAATTCATCCTGCGGGCGGCCTTTACCTATGGCCGCGTGGGCGCGAGCGACCAGAAAAATACCACCGCCAAAGGCATCGAATACCGCAACCTGAGCTTCAAATCGGACATTTATGAATTTCACCTGGGTGCCGAGTACAACATATTCGACCTGTCGGAACGAAGCCTCACCCCCTATGTTTTCGCCGGCATCGGCGTTTTCCACTTCGATCCTTTTACCCGCGATGCGGCTGGCAACAAGGTGATGCTGGCCCCGCTGGGTACCGAAGGCCAGGGCCTCGCCGCCTACCCCGACCGGAAACCTTATAAAAAAACGCAACCGGCCATTCCTTTTGGCGCGGGCGTAAAACTGGCATTGACGGAAAATTTACAGGTAGGACTGGAGATCGGCCTCCGCAAGCTGTTCACCGATTACCTGGATGATGTGAGCACTTCCTATGCAGATTCGGCGGTCTTGTTTGCCGGCAGGGGTGCGCAGGCGGTGGACATCGCCTACCGCGGCGACGAAGTGGGCGCCCCCTCCTACCCGGCGGCCGGCGCACAAAGAGGCAATCCGAAATACAAAGACTGGTATTATTTTACGGGCCTGCGGGTGAGTTACCGCATCGGTGGAAAAAGGGGGGATGGAACGGCTTGCCCGAAACCAGCTTACTAATTATAAATTAGGAATTATGAGTTATGAATGCAATACATCCTGATCATTTAGTGGTCGTGGAATTATTTATACCATTAAGTAAGAATGCATTTCAGCAAGCTCATTATAAATGAACACTGAAATGCATTTCTAATTTCTAATTTCTAATTCTTACTCACGCTTCCCCCGCTGCTCTCTGCCTTGTTCACATTGGCGCCGCCGCGGTAATTGACGCTGGAGCCGCTGCTGGCAGCTGCATTCAGTTTAACGCTGGCATGTACTTCTATTTCGGAACCGCTGCTGGCGCTGGCCTTGCAGGTTTCACTCAACAGGTCCCAGCACTTAACATCGCTCCCGCTGGATGCTTCCACCAGCAGGTCCCTCGTTTTACCATTCAGGTTGATGCTGGAACCGCTGCTCGCATCAGCCTCCACCGAAGGGGCAATGATGCCTGCGTTGATGTCGGCCGCGCTGGAAGCATGGATGTCCACTTTTTCGTCAGACTGGATGTCGCCGGTTACATCGATCGTAGAACCGGAAGAAGCACGCAGGCTGTTCAATACCGGGGCCGTCACATATATCTTCATGTGTACGTTGCGCAGGTTGTTGAGCCCTTCCGTCCTGATCTTTAATACCCCGCCACTTACCGAGGTTTCGATGTGGGAGATCACGTTGTCGTCGGCTTCCACCAATACTTCCATGGAGGAACCCTGTTTGACTTCCACATCCAGGCCGTTGGATACGGACACCCCTTTAAAACTGCCGACGGATCTTTTTTCCGTGACGATGTTGCCGCTGCCCGTGATGCGGTTGCAGGAAGCCAGCAGCACGAGTGCGAAAAATGCAATTACAATTTGTTTCATGGCTAAAAAATTTGTACAAATATAAAACCTATGGCCGCAACGCGTACCGGTACATCCAACTAAATAATTTACCTTCGCAGCCTATGACAGAAAAAATACTGATCCTTGATTTCGGTTCCCAATATACCCAGTTGATCGCGCGCGCCGTAAGAGAAGCAAACGTATTTTGCGAGATCGTTCCCTACCACAGCAACATCAAATTCGAGCCCGCCCTCAAAGGCATCATCCTATCGGGTTCTCCCTTTTCGGTGAATGAAGAAAAGGCGCCGGTGGTGGACATCAAATCCATGCTGGCGGCAGTCCCCGTACTCGGCATTTGCTATGGTGCACAACTCACGGCCAAGGTTTTCGGCGGCCGGGTTGATAAAAGTGAAAAGCGGGAATATGGCCGCGCCAGCCTCAACATCAGCAAAGAAGATATTTTGTTACAGGGCGTTGCTGCACCCTCGCAGGTGTGGATGAGCCACAGCGATACCATCAAGCAACTGCCTGCAGGCTTCGAATTACTGGGCATTACAGACAGCATCCCGGTAGCGGCTTTTAAAAGCGATACCGTGGGGGCCAACCCCATCTACGGTTTACAATTCCACCCCGAAGTGTACCATTCCACCGAAGGAAAAAAGATACTGGAAAATTTCCTGGTGCAGATCTGCAAATGCAAGAAAGACTGGACCCCGGCGCATTTTATTACCGATACGGTAGCCGCCCTGAAAGAAAAGATCGGCGATAAAAAAGTGATCATGGGATTGAGCGGCGGTGTAGACAGTACCGTAACTGCCACCCTCATCCACAAAGCGATCGGCGACAACCTGTACGGCATTTTCGTTGACAACGGTGTGTTGCGCAAAAACGAATTCCAGGATGTACTGGACATTTATGCCAAACTGGGATTGAATGTAAAAGGCGTGGATGCCCGGCAACATTTTTACGATAAACTGGCGGGCAAAACCGACCCGGAAGAAAAAAGAAAAGCGATCGGCGGCGGCTTCATCGAAATATTCGACCAGGAAGCCAGCCTGGTGGAAGGCGTTGAATTGCTCGGCCAGGGCACCATCTACCCCGATGTGATCGAATCCGTTTCCGTACACGGACCGTCGGTAACGATCAAGTCGCACCACAACGTAGGCGGACTGCCTGAAACGATGAAACTGGGACTGGTGGAACCGCTGCGTTCCCTGTTCAAGGACGAGGTAAGGCGCGTGGGACTGGAGCTGGGCATACCTGGTGAAATGCTTTTCAGGCACCCTTTCCCGGGGCCGGGCCTCGGCATCAGGATACTGGGCGAAGTGACGGAAGAAAAGGTACGGTTATTGCAGGATGCGGATGCGATTTATACCAACGGATTGAAAGAATACGGCCTGTATGATAAAGTGTGGCAGGCCGGCACGATATTGCTGCCGGTGAAAAGCGTGGGCGTTATGGGCGATGAAAGAACCTATGAATACACGGTGGCGCTGCGGGCGGTAACTTCCGTGGACGGGATGACGGCCGACTGGGCGCACCTGCCTTACGAATTTTTGGCAGACATTTCCAATGCCATCATCAACAACGTGAGGGGCATCAACCGGGTGGTGTACGACATCAGCAGCAAGCCGCCGGCTACCATCGAATGGGAATAGGCAACCGATCTTTTATTGAAAGAAGACTTATGAAAAAATATTTCCTTAACTGCCTTATACTGGTAATTAGCTTTTTTTGCATACTGCATGCAAAGGGCCAAACCGTACCGGCAGCACCCAAGGCTTCTTATAAAATAGCGGTTTTCGCCCCACTGTACCTCGACTCGGTGTTCAACAGCAACAATAATTTCCGCTATACACAGGGCATTCCCAGGTTCATGAGCCCGGCGCTGGATTTTATACAGGGCGCACAGGTGGCATTGGATTCCCTTGTTACGCAGGGCAACCGGGTGGAAGCGTTTATTTACGATTCCAAAGCCTATATCAAAAACGTGCCTTTTCTCATCGGCAATAAAAAGCTGGACAGCATGGACCTCATCATCGGCAGCGTGCGGGACGACGAGTACCGGCAACTGGCCGATTTTGCGCTGGACAAGAAAATACCTTTCATTTCGGCCACCTACCCCAACGACGCGGGCATCACCGGCAATCCTTACCTGGTGATCATGAACTCTACCCTCAAGGCGCATTGCGATGCCATTTATACTTACCTGTTGCAAAACCACGGCACAGATAAAATTTACCTGTTCCGGCAGGCGGGGCAACAGGAAGACATGGTGGCGGGTTATTTCAGGCAGATGAACGAACCGGATGGCAAGCCTTTGCTCAACATTCAAACCATCAACGCAGGTACCGATTTATCGGCAGCCTTTGTAAAATCTAAACTGGACAGCAACAGCAACTCGGTGATCATCGGCGGCAGCCTCGACGAAAACTTTGCCACCAATATTACCGGCGCCTGTAATGCCATCCATAAAACATATCCCGTTACGCTCATCGGCATGCCCACCTGGGATGGCTTTACCGCTTTGCGCAAAAAGAATCCCGACTTCTTACCGGTTTATTATACAACGCCTTACTACAATAGCAAATGGGATATGTACAGCAAAATGGTGATGAGCGCTTATACAAAAAAATACAAGGGCAAGCCCGGCGACATGGCTTTCAAAGGATTTGAAGCCGTGTATCTTTTTACAAAGCTGTTACTGAAATACCCGGAAGATTTTATGAACCACCTGAACGATCCCGGCCTGAAGATCATCAACGAATATAATTTCAGGGCCGTGTCGTTAAAGAAAGAAAGCGGTACCACCGATTACTACGAGAACAAACATTTATATTTTATTAAGATCCAGAATGGGGTTGCTTCCAGGGCCTGGTAAGCACCCGTCATAAAAGGGGTTTTCACCACGCGAATTTTAAACCACAAATAATGCAATGTGAAAACCCCGTGCCAATAAATCACCGCTTTACGGAAGCGAAAGTCCATGCGATAGCAGTATAACGCTGGTACTCAATTTGTTCCATAAACCGGTTTTTAATTATTGTAAGAACGTTGCGTGTACGTAAGATGAACGTTGTAGCACTGGCTTTCCTATGGGATTCCTACGGGACTACCACGAACCCATTATGGACCTGTCATGGGTGAGCTGAAGCATCCCGATAACCTGCATTTTATGTAAGCAAAGATCCCAATGGAAATTATCCATAAACAAAAGAGACAGCAGGTGCCGTCTCTTTTTATCATTTTAATATTTATGATCAGTAAATAAGATGCTTGCGGTTCACCGTGTACAACAAAATAAACAGCAGCGCGATACCGATCCCTACCATCATGGCAACGCCACTAAAAATGAAGGCGCCGATAAAAATAAACTGGATGAGGAAAGGCAACAGTTCGCCAATTACATACAACAGGTAACCTTGTTTTTTTAGTTTGCGCATTTGCAACGCACCCCAGAAACAAAGTGCCACCGCTGCCAGCGACAGCAATAGTATCGGCAACCGGTTCTCGTAACTTTTAGTCACCATCTGCTCAAATTGAGCGGGGTCGCCCATCATGGATTTGGCCCAGCCCGGCATCTTATCGGAATTCATTTGTTCCAATACTTTATCTTTTTCATCGAAAGAGGTTTTTGCAGTAAAGTAGCCCCACAGGGCACCGATCAACCCCAAAGCACAACCGATGAAAGTGAGGATGGTTAATACATTCAGGCCGGTTGGCAATTTTGGTTTCAGCCCATCGGCTTCGTTTAAATAATCGCGGGTGGTGTTTTGTTCAGTCATAAGTGTAAGTTTTGCCCAAAATAATAAATTTACCCGGTTAAATGAAATAGAATGGAAAGATGGTGCTGGCCACTCTTATCTTTTCCGGCGCAACTTCAGGTAATCCAAAAAGTAAACGATCTTAACCGTTACTTCGTTGCTGTGTGGATTGTCGAGCACCTGCCGGATGTTTTTTACATAGGACCCGAAGCGGTAGGGGTCGATGAAGGCATTGCCGCCCAATGCATTTTTCCAGGCTACGGTAAGGCGGCTGCCTAGTAAAAAATCCCAGGTGTAGAACATGTCGAGGTTGAACGTATTGAAGTTGATGTCGCGCCCCGGCCGGAAGGTAGTTTCCGTCCAGTAGCCATCCTGCTTAAGGAAATAAAAATTGGTATTCTTCAGGATCGACCAGTAATGCCGCACGCGAACGGAGAGGTTCATCCGCGCCGTAAAACTGTACTGCGCACTTACAATGGCGGTATTGGTTTTTACATTCCTGCGCGAAATAACAGGGGCGCCGGTGGAATCGTTTTCAAAGGCCCAGCCCCACGCACCCCTGTCCTGCACTACGTTGTAGCTTGCACTCACCTGGAACTTGTCGTTGAAGCGGTACCGCATGCCCAGCAGCCCCTCCCAATAAGGATCCCGCGGCAAAGGTGATTCTGCACCACCGAGTTGCCAGTTCACGTATAGTTTTTTGCGGCTGTCGGAACTGCCCTCGAAACCAAAATAATAATAAGGCGTGCGGCGCAGGTAATGCCCGGTATATACATTGCTGTTGGTAAAATAATCCTTGTTCCAGGCCGGGCTGCTTTGAAAGCTGAAGTTGATATCCCAGAAATTTTTAAAGAGGAAAAACGCGTTGGCGCCTACTTCGAACCCTGACCATTGAAATGGCCTGTACAAATGTGTATTGTTGAAACGGATGCTGTACGAATGATTGAGGAAATGTTTGGTGGCCTTCGTCATGTTATAGCTGATGTTGCCATAATATTCAACCGAATTATTGTTCTCTATATAACCCAGGTCGTTGGGATCGTATCCATCGCTTTCCACGCTAACGCCGCCGGTGTATTGTATTAGCCCGCTCACCTTGCTGTAGCTGAGCACCGAAGCAAAGCCGTTCTTGTTTTCATATTTGCCCCAGATGGTACTGTACTTACTGGAAAAAACCAGGTTGTGCATGTTCTTTTTATCATACATCGAAACGTCGATGCTGCTCACGTTGGCATTGCGGCTGTTGCCTTTACGCAGTACGTTGGTATTGGTAAAACTTATGGAAGAACGGTTCTTCAATGCCTGGTCGAACACAATGATGTTGTAATTGGTAAGCGGTTCGGTGAGTATGCTGGAATCTGCGCCGGTGCTGAGGTTGTGTACTTTGGCGTACATGGGCGCCGACAAAGCATTGAATACCCCGATGCCCAGGTTCTTCCTGGTGCGGCCCGATAATTTGGTGGCGTTGTACAGCCGGGCGATGCCGGGATTTTTAATGATCTTATACCCCGCACTGTCGCCAAAAATATCCAGTACTTCGTCGGCACCATAAGGCCGGCCACCGATCCTGCGCGAATAAAAAAGCCCGGCCTTGTTGAACAGTTCCGTGCCTTCGGTGAAGAAGGGCCGGTAATCGTCGAACTTTACCTGGAAGGGAGAAAGATTTAAAAACACGTTATCGCTTTGCACCTGTGCAAAATCCGGGATCAGCGTCATGTCGAGCGTGAAGCTTTCATTGATGCCGTACTTCACATCCATGCCGCCGCTTTTCAAATATTCGGTTACCGAACCCTTGCCCGTAGGCGATACGCGCACGCCACCGGAAATATAAGGCAGGAAAGAAAGGCGCAGGGGTGGTGTAATGTTTTTAAGCCCGGTCCAGTCGCCCCACTGGTTCACATCGCCCCCCATGTTGGGATTCACGGGATTCCAGATGCTGTTCTCATTGGTCTTTCTTGAAAAGCGTGCGAAGTTCAGCCCCCAGTCCTGTTGCTCGTTCTTTGAAAAACGGATGGCGCTGAACGGTATCTTTATTTCTACTACCCAGCCATCGCTTTTGATGGATACCTTGCTTTCCCACACAGCATCCCAGCCCTGGTCGAACACCGCGCCGGCATTGGATTCCTTGGCATCGCCCTGCACACCGGCGGCGGTAACGCGGAATACGAAAGCATTCTGCCGGTCGTGGTAGGTATCGAATCCAACCGTAAAAAAATCAACATCCTGGCGGTCGATCACATCGCGCGCGGTGAGTTGTTTGCGGATCTGCAAGGGGTTGCCGTACAGGTAAGCGCATACATACACGGCCGAATTATCATAAGCGATCTTCACCTGTGTATTGAAAACGGAGGGCTTGCCAAACTCGGGCGTGGCGGTGATGAAATTACCTACGGAGGGAATGGTTTGCCATACGGCGTCATCGGGATTGCCATCTATGCGTACAGACTGCGTGATCTTTACAGCGGGTAAAGATTTTACCTGTGCATTTACCGTGTTTATCAGGAAGCATAGGAAGCTGGCAAGTATAAGTAGTAGCCTGGGCAACATTGATTGAAGCGCCAAAGATATATTTTTAATATGTGCGGCGGAAATTAAAAGCTTTATACAATTTAAAGTTGCCGGCGCCTGATCTCCTTTTTGATAAGACCGAGTTCCCGCCCCGTTTGCCCCGAAACGGAACTGTTTTCCTGCGCCCGGCGCATGAGGTAAGGGATTACATCTTTAATCGGACCGAAAGGAAGATACTTACTTACGGGATAACCGGCTTTGGCCAGGTTAAAGGTGATGTTGTCGCTCATGCCGTACAGTTGCGAAAAATGAATGTGCGGGTGCCCGGCGGCCAGTCCCTGCTGCGCCATTAATTGTGTTGCATACAAGTTGCTGTATTCATTGTGCGAAGCGATGATGAGGGCTATTTCATCGATGCGGCCGATGCAGAAAGCCACGGATTCATTGTAATCGCGGTCGCTGGCGGCTTTATCGGGTTGAATGGGAGAAGCATATTGCAGGGTGGCGGCGCGGTTCCTTTCCTTTTCCATGTAGGCGCCGCGTACCAGTTTGGCACCCAAAATAAAATTGCGTTCATGCGCGGCCGTGTAGGAATCTTTTAAAAAAGCCAGCCGGTCGTGGCGATACAATTGAATGGTATTGTACAGCACCACGCGACCCTTGTTGAAGGTATCCATCATCAGCATCGTGAGTGCATCTACGGGATCCTGTATCCAGGTTTCTTCCGCATCTACCAGTACGCCCACTTTATGCGTAGCGGCCGTTTCGCAGAGCTGCAGCATGCGTGCTTTTACCCGGTCCCATTCTTCTTTTTCACTGGCAGCCAGGTTGTCTACGGCGTGCGTATATCTTTTCATGAGGCTGCCGGCACCGGAAGCATTCATGGCCGCATCGATCTTTTCCAGCAGGGTAAAACGTGCAAAACCGGTTACCTTAATGCTCATAAAAGGGATATTGGGTTGCGTGGCGGCGTAGGTGATCACGCGGATGAATTCAGCCGCGGCATGATCGAAACCGGCCTCGCCATCATCGCCGCCTTCCACGCCGTAATCGAGGATCACCTGCACGTTATATTCACTTAATTTCTTTGCTACCGTAGCCGTTTCTTCCAGTGTTTCGCCACCAACGAATTGCTGGAAGATGGTGGAACGAATGATGGAACCGGTAAAAGGTATATGCCATTTGATGGCGAGGGGCGTTAGCTTTAATCCCATGTTCACCAGCCAGGGCTTACCCATGGCGGAGAAAAGAAAATTTGCCTTTTTTAATTCTTTGTTGGATTTGGCAGCGAAAGCATATTCGGTATTGTCAAAAGAGATCTCTTTCTGTTCATTCATAAATAGCAATTCAGTAATCGAAATTCCAAAAACAGGAACGAACCACCAAATAAATCACGCGGGGTACTATCTTTGCAAAAATTTTTATGGAAAAGAAAGCGGGTGAATCTTTGGTGGTGATGACAGAGCTGGTATTGCCGAACGATACCAACAATTTTGGCAACCTGATGGGCGGCAGGCTGATGTACTGGATGGACATTGCAGCGGCCCTTTCGGCTATGAAACATTGCGCGGCGCCGGTGGTTACGGCTTCGGTTGATAACATTTCTTTCGAGAACCCCATCAAGATCGGCAACGTGGTACACATCGAGGCTACGGTAACGCGGGCCTTCAACAGCAGCATGGAAGTACACATGAATGTATGGGGCGAAGATGCGATACAGCAATACCGTTATAAAAGCAACGAAGCCTACTATACTTTCGTAGCGCTGGATCCCAACGGCAAACCCCGCAAGGTAAATTCGGTACTCCCCGAAACACCCGAAGAAAAAAAATTATTCGACGGCGCTTTAAGAAGAAGACAATTACGATTGGTATTGGGTGGTAAAATGAAAGCACAGGATGCGGAGGAGCTGAGGGCGCTTTTTGTAGAGAAGATGTAAGAAGGAAGATTTAAGATGGAAGATTGTATAGCTCTTTTCGGGAAGTAATATTGAATAGGTAATAGGTAATATTTTTTTCGGTTTAAGAATGTATGCTGCCCCGGTTCGTGCTAAGCGAACTCCCTACCCTCATTTTCCCATTTGCATATTTTCACATTTTCACATTCCCTTCTCCTGCGGCATAAACTCCTTACTCTGCTCAATCGCGTGCATCAGTTGTTGTAAAATATTTTCCGTACTGTCTTCGTAATTGATGCTGAGCGGGGCTTTGAACTTTACCGAGAGCTTCGTGTTCTTTGTTTTCAACTTAATCCCTTTTTTATCGAACGCGGTGGAAAAGCCGTCGATCACCACGGGGATCACGATGGGTTGATAATGCTTGATGATGAAGGCCGTGCCCTTGCGGCCGGGGGCAAAAGGCGTGGTGGTGCCCTGTGGAAAAGTGATCACCCAATTGTGATCCAGTGCCCTGGCTATTTTGCGCGTATCGCTGGGATCGAGTCCCTTCCTTACTTCCTTTCCCTCGGTTACCCATACCCGCTTTACCATGATGGAGCCCGCGAGTGCGAAAACCTTACTCATAAAATTCTTTTTCATCGTTTCTTCTGCCGATACAAACTTCACCCGGATGAAAGGCCAGAGCAGGTAAAAAGGAAACCCGATCTTTTTTTTCTTGCCCCAGCTGCTGGCACAAAAAATATGCAGGTACGCGATCACTTCGGCGAAATAGGTCTGGTGGTTGCTTACAAACAATACCTTTTGCCGGGGGAGGTCCCTCAACTGTTCCATCCCTTCTACCTCCAGTTTGTTGATGATGTTCAACCGGGGATAGGAAAAGGCACCGACGATGCTGTAGACAGATCCTTTTACCAGTCTTGACTCCTTGAATTTATTGAACCATCCGCTCATTCCTGATTGCTGTTTTATCTTTAGTAACTGCTGCAATTTATACAAAGAAATTATGAGTTATGAATTATGAGTTATGAGTTTTTTAGAAATCAAAATACTTCACCCGTTAAAGAAAATCTTCTACCTTAAACCTTACGTCTCCACATCCTAGCTGGTATCTTTGCAGCATGCAACTCAATACAGTAATTTTCGATATGGATGGCCTGCTGATAGATTCTGAACCCTTGTGGCAGGAGGCGGCAGCAAATATTTTCCTTCGCTATAACATAACGCTTACCCCGGAACTGTACCACAGCACCACCGGCCTGCGCACCAAAGAATTCACCGAACACTGGTTCCGCCATTTCAAGATCGCGGAAACGCATATTCCCGAAGCCGCGGAACGCATCGTGGAAGAAGTGATCCGCCTCATCAACCGTAAGGGAAGGCCCATGCCCGGCGTAGAGCACATCATTTCATTTTTTGCGGAGCGCGGATTTAAAATAGGACTGGCCACCTCTTCAGGCAGGCCGGTAATCGAAAGCGTACTCAATATCCTGGGCATAAGAGACCGGCTTGGCGCCGTGGTATCTGCCGAAAGCCTGGTGCACGGTAAGCCGCACCCCGAAGTGTACCTTAACTGTGCCGCGGAACTGGACGCTATGCCCTATCAATGCATTTGTTTTGAAGATTCATTCAACGGCATGATCGCCGTAAAAGCGGCACGGATGCGTTGTGTGGTGGTACCCTCGGCTGCAGAAGCGCAACTCCCGGTATGGCATGCGGCCGACCTGAAAATATCTTCTTTGCAGAACTTCAATGAACTGCTGATGCAAACTTTTTAGTTAAGGTTTGCACATCATTGTTGCCGGATACATTATTATTATTATATTCGTAATACACTTTTTCAACCTACATTTAAAACATATTGCAATGAAAAAATTATTCCTCGTTTCTTCGATCGTACTGGGTTCGGTTTCTCTTGCTTCGGCGCAAAGTGCCGACATCAACCCGGCTGCTGCAAAACCTGCAACTACTGCAACAGGTACACAGGCCGCAACACAATCAAACGCTAAAAAAGTACAGGCAGAAACGGCCGCTGCCACCAGCCAGGCAGGCGCAAGGCAAAGGCCTGCTACCGCTACCGCAAAGCCCATTAAAAAAGCAATTGCGAAGAAAGCAGCCCCTGCAAAAAAAGATTGATAACCTGCCCGGCTTTTCAGCCGGCCGTTCATAAAAATCACTACAGCACCCTTTACGGGTGCTTTTTTATTTCCGGGACTTTATGAAAATATTTCATACCCTAACTGGCTGATAAATATAGATTAGGATACATATTATTTCCTGTATTGGATTTAATGTAAAAAAAGGAGGAGAAAAGATTTAAACTTAAGTTAAATTTTGTACTTTTAAGCTGACCGAATGCTTATGAAGCCCACACTTCTTTGTGTTCTATTATCAATTACAAAAACAATTATTATGCAAAAAACAACTACTTTAACCAGGTTAAGGTTGTTCTTTGGAAAAATGCTCCCGGTTTTGATTTTACTTGCTTTTGCGGGTACGATCAGCGCTCAGCCCTTTATCAATGGGAACCTGAGTACAGGCGCAACTTCTTCCAATGGTACAGCCGCACCCGCAGGTTACACGTGGAGTGAAGTACAGGCAGGTAACAACAGCGCCGGTTTTGGTGCCAACGTTACGGCCGGTTTTTCACTTGCCGATAACTTTACGGTGCCTTCCGGCGTGGGTTGGAGCCTTTCCAAACTCACTTTCTACGCTTATTCTACAGGTTTTACGGGTACAACATCGCCTTTCAACGATGTACGTATCCAGATCTTCAACACCGATCCTTCCGTAGGAAACCCTACGCCCGTTTTTGGTAACCTTACCACCAACAGGTTCACGGCTTCTGCTGATGCGAATATGTATCGTATTTTCAATGCAACCCCCGGTACTACCAGGAAGATATGGAGTGTTGAAGCCAATATCTCTACCGTACTCGGACCAGGTAATTACTGGATCGAATGGCAGCTGGGTAATGGCGGCTTAAGCAATTTTTCACCGGCAAGTACAGTTGTGGGAACTGTAACACAGCCAGGAAACAATGCAAAGCAACATGACTTTACCCTCGGCTCCTGGGCAAACCTCGTGGATGGAACCAATCAACAGGACATGCCTTTCAGGCTCGACTACAGCATCGTTGCTGCACCTGCCTGTACACCCATTACTGCTTCCGTGATCAGTTCTGTAAACAACCTGATCACTGAAGGCATGGACGGCACCATACCTCCTGCAGGCTGGGCTGTTCAAAACAACAGTGCTCCCGTAGGCGCTACCGGCTGGACGCAGGGCGGACCGCTGGGCGTATTCCCTTCCCATTCGGGAGCGGGTTTCATTTCTGCCAATTTTAATAACGTGGCAACACTGGGTACCATCAGCAACTGGCTGATGACGCCGGTACTCAACCTCAAGAACGGCGACCAGTTTACTTTCTGGACGCGAACGACGACAGGTGATTTCCCCGACCGGTTACAGGTTCGCATGAGCCAGGCCGGCAGCAGTACCAACGTAGGTACGGGCGCCACGGGTACGGGTGATTTCGGCACCTTGCTGCTCGACATCAACCCCACTTATACGAGCACGGGCTATCCTACCGTATGGACACAATTTACCGTTACCATTGCAGGCGTTCCTGCGGCCGGCGTTTCCGGTCGTATGGCCTTCCGCTACTTCGTGGAAGATGCCGGTTTATTCGGCACCAACTCCGACTTTATCGGTATAGATGACATCGCTTATACCGCTGCCGGCGCACCTACCGTTTGTTCGGGCGCTACAGCCAATATAAAAGTTAACATCACCGGTGGCGTTGGACCTTATACCGTTGTTTACAATGCCGCCCCGGGTGGTAACGTAACCGTAAACAACTATGTAAGCGGTACCAATATTCCTGTTACACCTACTGCCAATACTACTTATACACTGGTATCGGTAACCGGCTTTGATGGTTGCGTAGGCACCAACAATTCGGGAACAGCTACGGTGAATGTAACCACCGGCTCTACTGCCGCAGTATTGAGCCAGGTAACTTTACCACCGGTTCCGGCTACTTTGTACAATGAAACATTTACCACTGCTATTCCTTTACCGGCTGGCTGGGCTCAGCAAAACCTCAGCAGCCCGGTAGGTCTTACCAACTGGTTCCAGGGCAACACTGCTGTATTCCCGGCCAATACGCCAGCAGGATACATTGCTGCCAACTTCAACAATACGACGGGTAACAATACCATCAGTAACTGGTTGTTCCACCCGAATGTTACACTGAGGAACGGCGATGTGATGACTTTCTTCACCCGCACTACTACCGGTACATTCCCCGACAGGCTGGAAGTAAGGATGAGTACGAATGGCGCCAGCGTAAATGCAGGTGCTACCAACGTAAGCGTAGGTGACTTCACCAACCTGTTGCTGACGGTCAATCCATCCCTTACGACCACCGGTTATCCAACCGCATGGACACAATTCAGCGTTACACTCAGCGGCTTACCCGCCGGTGGTGTTTCCGGAAGGCTTGCTTTCAGGTACTTTGTTACCAGTGGCGGCCCATCAGGTGCTAACTCTGATTACATCGGTATTGATGACGTGGTATATAATACAGTTGTACCAGGCGGTCCTCCAACCACCTGTACCGGTTCCACTGCGAACCTGAAGGTTGACATTACAGGCGGAACAGGCCCTTACACGGTAACGATCACGCCAACTGCTCCTGCAGGTCCGCCAATCGTGGTAACCAACTATGTAAGTGGCACCAACATTCCTGTTACACCAGCCGTAACCACTACTTATTCACTGACATCAGTAGTAAGTTCGATCGGTTGCGTAGGTACAGGCAACAGCGGTACACCTACCATCACCGTAAGCGCTACACCTATACCGCCATTGACCATCACTGACGATCCAACTGGTCCGTTGTGCGCCGGCAATCCTAAATTGCTGACTGCTACCAATGGTCCTTCCGTTACTACGGTTACTTCGGCCGGTACTGTACAAATACCTGCTACTCCAACAACATCCGGTATTGCGAACCCTTATCCTTCCAACCTGGTTGTTGCCGGCTTGCCAACAAGCGGCGTAACAGTTCA
>Ga0247806_10000385_pt1 | contig 28674 bp, 30 predicted proteins | sample UWRJL059202B1_FD_179935 | JGI IMG/M metagenome (GOLD analysis project Ga0247806, IMG submission 179935) | Plant litter microbial communities from Arlington Agricultural Research Station in Wisconsin, United States - UWRJ-L059-202B-1 | ecosystem: Environmental > Terrestrial > Plant litter >... | reverse complement strand
TATTTTTCCAATACTTTCATGGCCATTTCCACGTGCTGGCCTTCGTCGAGTTTTCTTTCCAGTTGCAGCAGCAGGCATTCCTGCAGGTTACGGGCACCGATGCCGGGTGGATCGAACTGTTGTATCTGCAATACCAGTTCGCCGATCTCTTCTTCGGTGGTCATGATGTTCTGGCGAAAAGCCAGGTCATCCACGATGGAAGCGATTTCGCGGCGCAGGTAGCCATCATCATCCAGGCTGCCCACGATCTGTTCAGCTATCTTTTGTTGTTTTTCTTCCAGGTTCAGCATGCCGAGCTGCTCCATCATCAGTTCGTTGAAGCCGGTTTCCACGCGGTGCGGGATCACGCGGCTGTCGTCGATCTCGGGGTAGTTGTCATCTTTTAAGCGGTAGTCGCCCACTTCATCGTCGCCATCTTTTACATAATCGCTGATGTCGATGTTTTCGTAATCATCCGTGCTGCCATCGGGTTCAAAATCTTCTTCCTTGTCTTTAAAATCGTCTTTGGATTCGTCGTATTCGTCTTCATGGCCATCTTCGGCCTCTTCCAGCGCGGGGTTTTCCTCAATCTCTTCCTTGATGCGCTCTTCGAGTATAGCGGTGGGCACCTGCAACAGTTTCATCAACTGTATCTGCTGCGGCGATAATTTCTGTAGTTGTTTTTGGTATAATCCCTGACTTAAGGCCATTTTTTTGTTCTTTTTGCTGTTGCAGGCTTGACTTTTTACTGCAAACTTCTTTAGGTTTTATCTCGTAAATTTACATACAAACAGCTTCAAAAGTGAATAATAAGGCTAAATTTTTATTTTTTTGCATGATTTTTGCGGCTGGTGCCGCTACTGCGCAGATAAAAGATAAAACACAAGCCGTTTCTACCCATCTTTATTTCCCCAAAAAGCAGGCTGGCAAATCATTTCAGCCGGTTCCCGCGATCCAGTCCATCCCACTACACCTCATTCCCGTTCCGGCAAATTTTTACGCAACCCAACTGGGATATTTCTGTAAAAAGGAAATTAAATTTGAAAAAGTTACCAAGATTCCTTTCAAGTTCAGGCTGGGCAGCGTGGAGCAGTGTGATTGGTTGGAAGGGAAGAGAAGTTATTAGTTCTAAAGTAAAAATATTAATTCAAAAATAAAAAGTCAAAACCTAAAAGTTTGGACGCTCCGCCTTGGTTCGTGTCCTCACGAACCAACATTAAACTGTTGCCGACGCTTCGCTCAATACCTTCTTAATCACTTCCACCATCTTATCTCCTTTGTCTTTCAATTGCTCCTCCGTCCAGGCGAGGCCGATAGCAGTAGAAATGCAGCGCGACATAATCGCATCGCTGGCGCTGAAATCTTTCGTGGCGTGGTGCGTTACCGCGGCTTTTAGTTCAGGGCTGAGGCTGTTGAGGGTCAACGAATTTTTAAGGTGATCCCATTTGCGGATGTAATGCCAGTTGTTGTCGAACCAGTAAAAATTACCGGCGAGTAAACCCTGTGCTTTCATTTCGGTAACAAAAGCGCGGGCAGCGGATTCCGTTGGCAAAAACCAACTGAGGAAGGTACGGCTGTCGCCTTCTTCATCCGGTATGCGGCGGAAAGCAACGCCGGGGATTTCGGATAGTCTTTCTTTTAAATAGGTATGATTTTTCTTTTGAATGGCCAGGAAAGTATCCAGCTTCCTGATCTGCGCCAGTCCAACCGCCGCATGCAATTCGCTGATGCGGAAATTATAACCGATGAACGGGTGCAGGTCGGCGCCGCGGTCGGCACCCAGGTGATCGTGACCATGATCGCTGTAGCCATCGCTTTTGATGAACACGTCTTCGCGGTTCGTCATCACCACGCCGCCTTCGGCACAGGTCATTGTTTTTACGAAGTCGAAACTAAAAGTGCCGGCATCGCCGATGGTGCCCAGTTTTTTTCCTTTGTAGCTGGCGCCGATGCTCTGGCAGGCGTCTTCCAGCAAAACGAGGTTGTGTTCTTTACAAATGGATTGCAGGGCATCCATATCTGCCATGCTGCCGCACATGTGCACGGGCATAATGCATTTTGTTTTGGGCGTGATGGCCGCGCGTACGGCTGCAGGGTTGAGGGTAAGCGTATCATCCACGTCTACCAGTACCGGCACGGCGCCTACGCTCAATACCGCTTCAAAACTGGCCACGAAGGTGAAAGAAGGCAGGATCACTTCGTCGCCGTAACCAAGGCCCAGCGCGCACATGGCGGTGGTGAGGGCCGCGGTGCCATTGCAAACAAGCTGCGCGTGTTTTGGGCCAAAAGTTTCGCAGATGGCGGCTTCCAGTTCTTTCGATTTCCAGATCCCTTTGCGGGGTCCGTCGAAACCATAGCGCATCAGGATGCCTGTTTCCAGTACATCGTTAACTTCCTTTCTTTCTTCGGCTCCAAAAAATTCATATCCGGGCATGGGGAGATGGGTTTAATGTTTAGGCAAAGATAATTCTTAAGGGATTGAATATTGAATAGGTAATAGGTAATATTTCTCCAAGATTGTTATGGGAATTTAGATTTTAGATGGAAGAGTTAAGATTGGAGAGGGGTATCGTAATTATTGAAACTTATAAATTTTAGTACCCGGGGTTTTCAGTTTGTGAAGTTGCAGTTTAGTAGAATGCCATTGCAAAACCCCGGTGTTTAGTTTTACTTACCGCCTTCCCGTCTTCCCGGCGATAATCTTCGCGAAGCGAAGCCTAACTTACCGGCCTTAACTGTAGCGGTTTTATATAAGCGTTAGCTCCAGGGTATTTTTCGCGTTCAATAAAATTGCAGTTTAGCGAAGTACCGTTGCGCAACCCCGGTGTACTAACTTCCCGCCTCACCGTCTTCCCGGCAAATACCCTTCGCGAAGCGAAGCCTTCGTTTATTTATTCAATGCCTTAATAATCGCTTCGGCATTCGATTGTACGTTCAGCTTTTTATAAATCTTTTTTATCTGGCTGCGGATGGTTTCAAAGCTTTTGTCGAGTTGGGCGGCAATCATTTTATAACTGTAACCTTTAGCAAGCAGTTCCAGCACTTCTTTTTCTTTGGCCGTTAAGGATTCCATTTCTTTGTTATTGGCAAAACGCTGCTTTGGAAAATGTTGCAGGATCTTGGAAGCGATGCTGGGCGTTAACGGGGCGCCGCCATTGATCACATCGAATATGGATTCGGTGATCTTATCTGCCGTGCTGCTTTTTAAAACGTAGCCATTGGCACCGAGGCATATCGCGTTCAATACTTTGTCGTTGTCTTCAAAAACGGTGAAGATCATCACTTTTGCTTCGGGGTATTTAGCTTTTACCTGCTTTAATCCTTCCAGGCCGTTCGTTTCGGGCATGTCGATGTCGGAAATGATGAGGTCGGGTACCATTTGCTCGTAAATGCGCAGGATGTCTTTTGCATTGTCGTACACACCAGCAACGATGATGTCTTCGTTCATCTCCAGCAAAGCTTTTAAACTTTCCTGCATCAAAAAATTGTCTTCAAAAATCAAAACTTTGTATTTCATTCAACCTGGAATTAATTGGTGGTTTATACAGGTATGCTGATGTGCCAGGTGGTGCCGTTGCCGGTAGCCAACTTCACATCGCCGTTATGGGTGTTTACCCTTTGCCTTATGTTGGTTAACCCGTTTCCTTTATTGGCTGTTTTTTCGTCAAAGCCGATGCCATCGTCCATTGCGGTAAGCACCATGTTTTTTTGTACCAACGCAAGGGTCAGCCGGAAACTGGCTGCCCTGCTGTATTTGGCGGCATTGTTGATTATCTCTTTGCAAATGAGGTACAGGTCGCGTCGTAGCTGCATATTCAACACTTTGGACTTTACGGCTTCCTCCACGATAAGCTGGTATTGAATGCCGGGTATATCAAATACATCATTACAAAATTGTTGAAGGCGGTATATCAACTTCTCCATCGTGTCGTTGTTGGGGTTGATGCTCCATACAATGTCACTCATGTTCTGGATCATATCGCGACTGGCGGTTTCGATCTTTGCAGCCATTTTTTTTGCTTCTCCCGGTTGTGATTCTATTTTGTTTTTGAGCACCGCATTCATCAGCGTAATGCTGCTTAAGGTTGTACCGATGTCGTCATGCAGGTCCTTGCTTATGCTCCGGCGGGTTCGCTCTATGGCCAGTACTTTATTCATTTTTTGCCGGTACAGCCAGTACCCTAAAGCAATCGCAAAGGCTGCACACAGTACAAAAAACAGCCAGTGTTTATAAAAAGGCTTTTTAATGGTAAAGCTGAAACCTGCATCGGTGAGCGACCATACGCTGTTCGCATTTTTTGCGCGTACCCGGAACGTATAATCACCGGCAGGCAGCTGGCTGTACGCGATGGTGTAATTACCGGCAGGCGTGCTCCATTCTTTATTTATGCCCTGTAACTGGTATTGATATTCGGTCTGTTGTTCATCGATGAAAGTGGGCGATACAAACTCGAAGGTTATATTATTTTCCGATGGAGAAAAAGTATAGGGCTGCTGACCCAATAAACTGTCCGCGTTTTTATTATTTACATACAGGTGGCTGATGTAAACAGGAGGAACAGGCGTTGATAATTTCGGATTGATGCCCGTAACCGATAAGCCACCTGTAGTGCCAATATATAATTTGTTGAGGTGTTCTTTTAAGAAAAATATATAACGGCCAATCATTAAATTGTTGAACAGGCCTTTGTTTATGGTAACATTGGCCTGCCTGGTGAAGCTCGCTTTGTCGATGCCTTTGTTGGAACCGATCCACATATTGCCGGAACTGTCTTCCAGCAGCGTTGTAATAAAGTTGCTGGAGATTAAAGGTTCGCCGATCGATTTTAAAAGCATGTATTTATAATTGACCCTGCTGAAAATCCTGATCCCATTGTTGCGAGTGGCCAGCCATATTTTTTTGTCGCGCGCCGCAACAATTTGCAGGCAACGATCATATTGCAGGGTTGTATCGAAAGGTATGTGCTCCATGATTTGGAGCTGACTACCTGTGGGAACCTTTTCCAACATACAATAAAACAAACCGGTTTTATTGGCTGCAAGGATAATTTCATCCTCCCTGAATCCACTGCCGATGGCATTAAAATTTAAGGTATCCAAACCCGGAGGCAGCAAAATGGGTTCGACTTTATCGTCCCGGCCAAGCAACAGTTTTTTATCGGTGGTTAAAAAGGCCATCTCTTTATTGTTGAGCATGGCCACCTTATCCATATCAATTACCCCGTTGGCGTAACCGGCGTAACTAACCTGTTTTTTTTCAATGACCCGGCCACTTACAATGTCCACCACTTTCGTAGTGACCGAAGGCTGCAAATTGCGGTCCGTATAGGCATTCACCCACCATCCATTACCGGGTGTGGCAATTATCTTAACGCCATAAGTGTTTGCTGAACTTTGTATTTTTTCAATTGTTTTCTCTTTTGCGTTAAAAAAGCCCAGGCCGTTGGAAAAAACAAAATCATCTTTATACGCGATGCCACTTTTTATATTCGGCGCACCGGTTACCTGTTGGGGGATGTAGTTTACAAAATCAAAATTGCTGAACCGGTAGATGCCGTTTTCGGTTGCAAACCATATATTTTCTTCCCGGTCTACAAATATGTCCCAAAACAATACATCCGGTAAGCCGTGTTTGCTCAGTTTCTTTTTCAATCCAAGCGCTTTATTGTAGATGGCAATGCCGTAGGGTAAGTCGGAAACCATAATATCCCCATTCCTAAAGAACCCCATGGCGGTAATGTTAGCATTGTGGGTTGCAAATTTTACCGGTTGAATTGCTTTGATCTTTTTCAACTGCTGCCTGAAAACCTTAAAAACATCGTATTCACAGGCAATAAAAATATTGCCTGCAAAATCGGCCTTGAGTACGTTACAATATTTACCGTATAATGCCGGGATCACATAAGGGTCGTTGAAATTCCCGTTAGCATAAACATATACACCAGCATCTGTTCCTACCCAGATGTTTCCTTCCGCATCTTTAAGAAACATCAAAAAGGTTTTAATCTTTTGTTTGAACCCGGGCGGGGCACTGATCACCGTTTTCCTGCTGCCACTAACCAGTTCCAGGTCGGATGAAAATATTTTAGCTATGAGGGAACTGCTGTCATTTAAAAAAAGTCCGTAGCTGATCTGGCTGTTTGCCTGTAAAGGCGGCGAATAAAAAGTAAGTTTATTTCCAAGGCCCATCGCAATTCCTTCTCCTTCTGTGGCCATCACGCACTGGCCTTTGTACATGTTGATCGTGTTGGTATGCGAAAAATAATAGGTTGATCTTTTACCCGGGAAAAAAGTAAACTTCCTTCCGTCATAATTGCAGATGCCGTTGTCGGAGGTGATCCATATATACCCGGCACTGTCCTGGCTTACATTGCCGCACCTGTTATTGATCAGGCCATCATTCGTTGTAAAGTGCCGGTAAGGGTATAGCTGTCCATAGCCGGCTAAAGCACCGATCAGCAGGAAACACAGCAAGGGCCCTTTGTAAAACATATTACAATATAGGTAATAACACAATGATGGGTTCACCCTTATTGGGTACACCCGCTTTGCCGCCGTAGTTGAATATTTGCACTATCAAAAACCTGATTAATGAAGCCGGTATTAAAATTTTTATGCGTCGTGTTGATATTCGCATCCTGCAACAGTGGTAGCAATGAAAATAAAGGCGGCACTTTAAACAACATGCCCGCGGAAAGTAAGGAGAGTAGTGTTCCGCACGTGACTGCCAACATAAACGGGAAGCCCTGGCAGTCTATACCCGGCGAAATACTGGCCACCTATTCCGACTTTGATGATAAGCTGCAGATCTTCACTAAAGATGCTGATGGGAAGATGAATTTTTTATTGACCCTGGCGCCTTTTAGCAAAACCAATATCGGCGCTTACAACAGCGTGCGCGAAGGAGCGGGCGGGTATGGCATCAGTTTGCTCGATGAAAACCCCAAAGATGATGTGGTGCTGGATTACGACAATTTCAGGCAGGGTGCGGTAGCAGGTTGCCTCCACATTGTTTCGGTTAAAGAAACTGCGGAAGGCAGGATCATAGAAGGAAATTTTGCATCGCCGATGAACATCAGCAACAATTATGAAGCGGGTAAAGATCCATTACAGGTTACCGATGGCAGTTTTGCCGTGCTGGTTAAAAAATAAATTTAAATCCATCAATCATGAAAAGAGTATTATTCCTTTGCCTGGCAGTTATCGTTGCGGTATCAGCCTGTAAAAAAAGTGACGACGCCACACCGGCGGCACGTAAAAACCTGCTGACCAAAAGAACCGACTCCGATGGTCTAGTATTTAGCTATACCTATGATGCTAACAATCGTATGGCAACCTGGGTGCGCAGTTCAAATCCTTTAAATTCCGCCCAGAATATAACGTTCACCTACAATGCAAACAATACATTGGCCTCCGATTTCGAAAGCCTCAGTTCGCGCAGGAACAGGTACACCTATAATGCGGATGGTACATTAAGTACAAAAAAATCATACAGCGTATCCGGGGTTACGGAAACATTAACAGACGAGTACACCTATACCTATGGCGCAGGCACGGTTACTGAAAATTATGTATTTACTTCAACCGGTAGCGGGTTCCGCCAGGAATACAAGTACGATGCGCAAGGCAACCTAACAGAAGTAAAATCATACAGTACAACCCCGGCAAACCCTGCGGGTACCTACTCCGGTGTGGTAACTTACAGCGGTTATGATGGCAAGCCGCATTCTCATACATCGGCTCCTGCGGCTTTTTTCTTCCCCTCCAGCATTAAGCATAATGTAGGCACCGTAGTTTATCCTTTTGGTACCGGCAACTATACCTATGAGTATAATGCAGACGGTTACCCGACGAAAAAATTTGAAAATGGTACGCTTGTTTCCACTTTTGAATACCAGCGGTTGTAAGTATTCTTATCCTTCACATAAAAAATTACAGGTATGAAAAAATTATTGTTTATAGTGATGTTGTTTTCAATAGCCGGCCAATGCATCGCTCAAACACCACCCAGGATCAAAGTGCCCGGCAGCACCAGCCTGCCGCAGGGCGTTTTTAAACCCAATACCAGTTTTACAAAAGGAGAGCGGTATTATTCAGCGGATAAAAGGTATTGTTTGATCTTCCAGGAAGATGGCAACCTGGTGATCTACAAATTTGCATCGGCCCGCAAATACAACGCTATCTGGAATGCAGGCACCAACGGTATTGCCATGAAAAGCTGTGTTTTCCAGGAAGACGGGAACCTTGTATTATATGATTACGCCGGCAAAGCAAGATGGGCTGCCAACGGGGGATCGGTAGATAAAAGTAAAAGCGGGGGAGACAAATTTTATCCAACCGGGCCTGAATCGCACTGGATGGCTATGCAGGACGATGGCAACCTGGTTATTTATGTTGGGAAATACAGGACAATGAATAATCCAAGATGGTCAACCGGGAGCTTTGAGAAGAATTAGAGGGAAGGATGAAGAAGTAAGATTGAAGAGGTAAGATTGTATGGAGTGTAATAAAAACACGGTTTGATTCCCTTTTCGTTGCAGCGGGGTTTGCGCGGTTGTGAAATTGAAGTTGAATGTAAAGTCTTGCGAAACCCCGCCGGAACCTTTTACTATTGCGGCCTTGCTTCCCTTTTGCCCCTTTGCATGAAACGCCTTCCTGGCAAAGTACCTTTTAATGAAACCCTTAGTCGGGAGACCAACGGCGGAAGCAGCATTGATTTACTTACCGTTTTCCCGGCGATAACCTTCGCGGAGTGAAGCCTGTCTTCCCGGTAAGAAAATCACTGCCGCTCAAATTTTTCGATCTGCGTTGCAGGCGACAATCCTTTTATATAGTACGGCGCAATAGCACGTGCAAAGCCGGGCAGTAATTCACCGTCGTTGCTGAACACGATGAACGTATAACCTTCTTTTGGGAACCGGAGAATATCACCAAGTCCCGGACCACCGCTGTGGCCGGCGTATTGGATGCCCCCATCAAAACCCGTTGGCCAGCCTGCGTGGCTGAATTCGGCGGGTTGACCAGCGATGCTGTCGCGGCCATAAATAAGATCGTGGGAAAAGGAAGCGGGGAACAATACATTTTTATCGAGCGCGATGGCCCATTTCGACAAGTCATCAATAGAAGCAAAGTAGCCGCCGGCCGTATAGGTGTAATGCGCATAGCTAAATTTATACATCCATTTTTTATTGGCCGGGCCAAAATAAGTGGGCGCTTTTTGCGGCACCAGTACCCAGCGCATGATCGCAGAGGGGGTTTTATATTCCATGTCGAAAGAGCCGTCATTCATTTGTAGCGGCTTCGTTACTTCATCACGTAATATGTCGGGGAAGGGTTTTTTATAAATTCTTTCCAGTACATAACCCAGCATTACATAATCGAAGCTCTGGTAGCTTTGACTGCTGCCGGGCGCATAAGCCAGGGCCGAATCTTTGAGCGACCGCACAATGGTAGCCGTTGGCGCATAAGGATCACCATAAAAATATTTAAGCCCGCTGCTGTGGTTGAGCAGGTGCTTTACCTTGATGTTGCTCCACGCCGCAGGAACGGAATCGATGTATTGTCCTACCGGCGCCTCCAGTGTTAATTTGCCTTTATATACTGCTTTTAAAACCAGCGTGGAAGTCAGCAGTTTGGTGCAGGAAGCTATTTGAAAATTGGTGTGCGTGGTGGCTTTACTGTCCCACTCCAGGTTGGCGATGCCATAAGCCGATTGCTTGATGATTTTGCCATCTTTCACAATGGCCACCGCCAGGCCGGGAATGCCCAGCGACTTCATTCTGGATTGAATAAAAGTGTCAACAGATTTATTGGCGCCGGGGGGCTGCGCAAATAAACCGCCGCAAAATATAAATAGTATTAAGCTGGTTAGTAAGGGTTTCATTGAAGAAGTAATATTGAAGATGTAAGATTGTATAAACAGGGTTCATTTCCTTTTGCAAGAATAATTTTAGTTCTGTTGTATTGATATTCCTTTTGAATGAATGGTAGAAAGCAATACATGAATGGCGGAGGTTGTTAAAGAGGATAAAAAATATTTCAGAGGGAAGATCGAAGATGTAAGATTGTAAATAATTTTTCCGTTTCAGCGGGGTTTCATGTACACCAGGTATTAACTGCAGGATCCCGTAATGAAAACCCCGCCGGTACCTTTTAAAGATTTAATAAGTAAGATTGTATAGAGCGTAATAATTCCAGGAGTTCCTGTTTTGCGGCCTTTGCTTACGTTGCCCCTTTGCGTGAAACAACTTAACGTCTTCCCGCCTTCCCGGTAAAAAATCAAGGTGTTTTCACCGCCTCCTTAAAATAATTCAGCCGCAACGAATCGCCCCAGCCGTAAGGATTTTTTTCAAAGGTTTTGCTACTGAAGAACACCATGCCCTGGATATTGGGCGTATTCCTCAGTGCCTCGATCTGCCGCAGCAGTTGTGTTTTGTCTTTCCAGGCGGCGTTGCTGCCGGCACGGTAAATGGCCAGGCCGATGTAACATTTTTTCCCATAGGTATGCGTGCTCCACCAGTCGAGCAGGGTTTGAAAAGGTGCCACGCGGTGCGAAAATTCCCAGTACAGTTGCGGGGCCACGTAATCGATCCAGCCATTTTTCAGCCACAACAAAATATCGGCATACAGGTCGTCGTAATTGCTTTGCGCGCCATTGGTTTTACTGCCGTCCACCGGGTCTTTGTCTTCGTTGCGCCACACGCCAAAAGGACTGATCCCAAACTCGCAGTTGGGGTTTTCTTTTTTAATGGCAATGCTCAGCATGCGGATGATGGAATCGGTATTGCTGCGGCGCCAGTCGTCTCTTTTCAACCCGTTACCGTATTTGTTATAGCTGGCATAGTCGGGAAATTCTTTACCTGGAATTTTATACGGGTAAAAATAATCGTCGAAATGAATGGCATCCACCGGGTAGCGGCTCACCACATCTTTTACCACGTTGGTTACATACTGCTGCACTTCCGGGTTGCCGGGATCGAAATAACGCTTGTCGCCATAGGTTAAAAACCATTCCGGCTTCAGCCGCGCGATGTGTGTTTGCGAAAGCGCGTTGCGGTGCACATTGAATTCGGCACGGTAGGGGTTCATCCACGCATGGAATTCCATACCGCGTTTATGCGTTTCCGTTACCATAAACTCCAGCGGGTCGTAATAAGGGAAGGGCGGTTGTCCCTGTTTGCCCGTCAGCCATTCGCTCCAGGGTTCGTAAGGCGAAGGATAAAAGGCATCGGTGCAGGGCCGTACCTGGGCCACGATGGCGTTGAGGCCGTTGCGCTGGTGCATGTCCAGCAGGCGCATGAATTCTACCTTTTGCGAATCGGAATTGTAATTGCCTTTGGATGGCCAGTCGATGTTATCCACCGTTGCGATCCATACACCGCGAAACTCGGGTTTGGATTGCGCCATCAATGCATTAAAAAAAAAGAAGGTAAGGCTGGTGGCCAGCAGGCTGTTTTTTAGCATCGTTGGTATCAGTTCGAATTGCGGATCTTGTCCAGCAGCTTGTTGAGTGATTTTGCATCGGCTTCGGTGAGGCTGCCGGCGATGGCGTCCATTTCCGTTTCAAACTTATCGAGTTTTTCCAACAGTTTTTTTCCTTTGTCGGTGATCGCTACATCCACCAGTCGCTTATCCGTTTTGCAAACCGTTTTCTTTACCAGCCCTTTTACGATGAGCCGGTCCACGATGCGGCTGGTGTCGCTCATCTTATCCAGCATGCGTTGGCGGATCTGTAAGGTAGATAAGGGTTCGCCCGCGCCCCGTAAAATACGCAGGATGTTGAACTGCTGGCTCGTTACATCCCCCTTTTCTAAAATGGATTTCGATTGTTCGGTTACCCAGTTGTACGTATAGATCAGGTTGATGATCACTTTCTGGTGCTCGTTCCTGAACTTCTTTTGATTGATGTCTTTTTCTATGCTCAAGGGGGGTATTTTATACAAAAATAACGTTTCGGCAGCTAAGATGGGAGCCGCTTATACCGGAAAAAGCCGGTCATGTGTGCGTTGCTTCGCCATCTTCCTTTGTAAATTCATTCATATATATTTTAACCAGCACGATGAAATAACTTACCAGCAGGGGGCCGAAGATCAATCCAACAAAACCAAACATACCCAGCCCGATGATCACACCGATCACGGTGAGTACGGGATGCACGTTGCCCAGTTTTTTCAGGAGGCCCAGCCGCGTAATGTAATCCACGTTGCCCGTTACCACGATGCTGTAAACCGTGAGCCAGGTGGCCATCCAGGATTCGCCGGAGGCAAAAAGGAACAGCACCAGCGGTACCCATACGATCATAGTGCCTACGATGGGAAAGAAAGCGAATACGCCGGTGATGAAACCCCACATGGCCCAGTCATCTACCCCGAAGATCATATAACCCACCGCGGCAGTACAACCCTGTATGATACAGATGATGGGAATGCCGAGCGCATTGGCGCGGATCATGATCTTTGTTTCCCTGGCCAGCTTGTCGATGTTCTGCGGTTTCAGCGGGATGATGCGGTTAAGGTACCGTTCTATTTCCCGGCCGCTTACCAATAAATAATACAGCAGGAAAAACATCATGATGAGGTTGGTCAATATGTTGGCGGTGCTGTTGAGCAGTCCCGGTAATATCGAAGATATCTTTTGCGTGAGGTTGCTGGTGGTTTGCGCCGTAAACAACTGGGCGCCGGTTACCTTTTCAATCTTATCCGAAAAAACCTGTAGACCTTTGGTGATCTCGGCAGTGTTGTTCATCACTTCGTTCACCTTGGGCGTTACCAGTTTAATCGCAAAATATACAGGTATGGAAATGAGGATGATGTAACCGACGAGGAAAAGCAGCGCGGTCCAGCCCTTCTTCCATTTTCTTTTGAATATCAATTTGAAATACAGGGAACGGCTGAGGATGTACAGCGTAATGCCGCCCAGCAATCCCGGTAAAAAAATATACAATTGCCCGATGAAGAGAAAGCCCAGCAGTATGATGAGAGCGAGTAACAGCAACTGCCGCAGCCGATCGTTAAAGTTTGCGTTCATGGGGTAAATATAATTTCTTTTGTTTAGTGTTTAAGGGTTGTTGTTTGGAGTTTGTTGTTTGGGGTGATGTTTAGTGTTTGGTGTTTGGTGTTTGGTGTTTGGTGTTGGGAAGTACAATAAAGTAAGAGAGTATTTTATAAGGGAACCATTAAATTTGATATTGCAATTCTGTAAATCTTTAAATTTTGCAAATCCTGCTCCCTATTGCCACACCGAAACCCCTTCGCTGCAGTTAGCACAAATGTCGATGTGCTTTCTCGATTTTTTTAATTCGCTGCGGAACTGTTTGTAATTATCGTTGTGCCAGATGGCTTTAAAAGATTCGTTTTTAAGGTTACCCAGGCGATGCGTGGCGTCCTTGTCGAAGCAACAGGGCACTACCAGCCCGTCCCAGGTGATCACGTTGGCATGCTGCATTTTCCAGCAATGATTGGCCAGTTTGTTCTTCGCCACATAGCTGCCATCCTTGTTCTTACGGTACCGGCTGTATTTGCTGATGGTGGGGATCAGGTTGTTGGGATCATTTTCATAATCGTACACCTGCGCGGTTTTAAAACGCACTTCATCCACGCCTATTTCCTTCGCCAGTTTTTTAATGTCCTCAATCTGGTGCTCGTTGTGCTTCACCACCAAAAACTGGAAGAAGATAAAAGGTGTTTTGCTTTTCAGTTCTTTTTTCCATTTTACGATGTTGCGGGCTCCTTCCATCACTTTTGTAAGATTCCCACCTACGCGGTATTGCTGGTACACGTCCTGCGTAGTGCCGTCGATGGAAATGATGAGCCGGTCGAGACCGCTTTCCACCGTGCGTTTTGCATTCGCATCATTTAAGTAATGCGCATTCGTACTGGTAGCCGTGTATATTTTTTTGGAAGATGCGTATTGCACCATGTCCAAAAAGTCGGGATTCAAATATGGCTCGCCCTGGAAATAAAAGATGAGGTATAGTAATTCCTTATGGATCTCGTCGATGGTCGTGCTGAAGAAATCTTTTTTAAGCATGCCCGTAGGCCGGGTAAACTCCCGCAGTCCGCTCGGGCATTCGGGGCAGCGAAGGTTGCACGAAGTAGTCGGCTCAAATGAAATGGAAACGGGGTAACCCCACTGGATGGGTTTTTTGCTGATGCGGCTCAACTGGAAGCTGGCAAAAACCTTGATGCCGTTCCACAAACGCCGCAGCGTGAGCTTACTTAATAAATTGATCGTATCGTTGCGGTTGAAAGCAGGCACGCCACGAAATTACTGCATTATGAACGATAACCCGGAAAACCGTGTTTTCGAAAAGGGATGTTTAATCAAAGCGTCCGGCGCGTATTTTTCGCCTCTGCTTCCGCGAGTGTTTGCGGTGTATCCTCCAGCTTTACTTTTACCGGCATGAAATTCAGGCTGTTGTTGATGAATTTCTCATAATTATGGAAGATCACGTTCAACGTAATAAAGTTCATTACATAGGCTCTGGTTTCGGCGGGCAGGTAAGGCTTTACGTCCCAGAAGCCGGGGTTCGATTTGCCTGTTTTTGCCATGGCGTCCCACACATTCCCAACGCCGCAGTTGTAGCTGGCTACCATCAGCAGCAGGTCGTTGTCGAGGTTGCGGCCGCGGTCCTTTAAATAACGGGCGGCGGCATAGGTCGATTTGTTGAAGTTCTTCCTATCGTCGCGCAAAGGAATGCTTTTGGTGATCTTCTTTCCTTTTTTGGTGATGATTTTCTTTTCTGCCGCTTTGCCTTTGGTGGCGTATTTCAAACCGTACTCCCGCGCTACTTCGTCCATGATCTGCCAGTAACCCACGGCACCTGCTTTGGAGATGGCGTTGCCGTTGAAGGCGCTTTCCAGTGCGATCAATACTTTCAGCTCTGCTGGCAAATTATATTTTTGAAAGATGCCGGTTACTTTCGGGAAAAATTTTTGTCCCCGGTTGTAGGTGCGGATGATGTAAGCCCGGCGGTTGGTGGCGAATTTTTCAATGTATTCCAGTGTTTCTTCTTCATTGCCATTCAACGATTCGGGGAACAATACATTGGAAGGGATGGTGCTGTATTCAACCTTTGCCTTTTTATTCAGCGCTGCCAGTTGCGTTTTCTTTTTTGTGCTGTCTGTAAAGCTGCCGGCTGTTGCGTTGTACGCTATGCCCGCGATGCATAAAACCAATGCCGCCGTGTATTTTCCAAAACCGTTGTTTGATCTTGTCATGCCCGTTTAATTAAGTGTTACTAATGGGGTGTGGTTGTAAACGGGCATGGCAATGCCTTATTGCCCTTTCACAAAATTTTATCAAACGGGTAAGCGCAAATTCACTGAAATTTGAATGGTATTACCGGTGCCGATCAACTATAAAACACTGGTTACCCAAAACTTGGCGCGTAAAAAGAAAAACAGCTTCCGGAATATCTTCGTTTTCATCCTGCTCCTCGTTGGCCTGTCTGCCGCGATATTATATATTAATAAATATGTTAGCGGTCCGAAGTTCGTGCGTTATCCCGCTTTTGGCATCGACATACCCGAGCAATACGAAATTCATGGCATCGATGTAAGCCGCCACCAAAGCGACATCAACTGGACCGATGTGAAAGCCATGCAGATCAAAAAAGTGAAGATCGGTTTTGCCTTCATCAAGGCTACGGAAGGACTCGGCAGCGTAGATGGGGAATTTCGCAGCAACTGGCGGCAATGCGGCCGGTCGGGCCTGCCCCGGGGCGCTTATCATTTTTTTATTGCCAGCAAAAGCGGCAAGGCACAGGCTGAAAATTTCATCGAAACGGTAAAATTTCAGAAGGGTGACCTGCCACCGGTGCTGGACATTGAAACCACCAATGGCGCTTCGGTGGAAGATATCAAACAAAGGGCAAAAGACTGGTTGCTGCGTATTGAACAGTATTATAAAGTAAAGCCCATTATTTACACCAACGTGGGTTTTTATAAAAATTTTTTGGGGCCGGATTTCGATGACTATCCTTTGTGGATCGCTCATTATTTGCAGAAAGACAAGCCGCGCATCGGCCGCCACTGGAGCTTCTGGCAACACAATGAAAGCGGGCACGTGAACGGCATCGATGCGTACGTGGATTTTAATGTGTTTAATGGAGATAGTGTGCAGTTCAGGAAAATGCTTTTTAGATAGGGTTGGAGGGTTGAAAGTTGAAGGTTGTTGAGAAAGGTCTTGTCAGGTTTAGAGGGTTTAGGATGTTTAGATGGTTTTAGAAGGGGAAGCGTGTTTACAGGATAACCAGTAAACTCAGTTCTAATCCTGGTCAAAAAGGTATTAAATTCGAACTATGGGAATGGAAGATGAAACACGGGATTTCCTGGTAAGGATCATGCAAACGATATCGCTGGTATTGTTGTGGATGATGGTGAACGTGTTTATCGGCATTTATAAAGGATTCGCTTTTTTTGAAGGCGAACCGCACTGGCCAAACTGGCTGTACTATTGCTTTTTACTCAGCAGCCTTATTGTACTGATCTGGCATTTGCGGAAGAAATGGAAACTTTAAAAATGTAATATTGAATAGGTAATGGCCTCAACCCCTCTCCTGAAAGAGATGGGAGCTAGCAACATCCGTTTCCACCTAAACTTTCTAAACCATCTAAACACCCTAGTATCTCCTTCAACTACTTTCAACGATCTTCAACTATTTTCAACAATCTTTAAGCCTCCGCCTTTCAGCTACTATGATCCGAAACCACCACCCACTGATTTTTTATTCTTTTAAAGAGCAGCGTAAAGTGCCCGCCCACATCGCCTATACTGCGGGTGAGGTGCCATTTGCCCACAACGGAAAAGTAGAGGACCGATAGTCTTTTTACTTCCAGGATATCGAATTTTAATTTGCCCATGGCAGCTGTATCGGGATAACCTTTTTTGTAATTGTTGAGGGTATTCTGCCAGCCATAGGTAACGCCGCTTTTGCCGATGAACATCAGCGAATCGCTGCGCCAGTAACCTTCCATGAACTTTTCCAGGTCGCCCCTGTTCCAGGCATTCATTTGTGTATTGAGTATGGAACGGATGGTCGTTTCATCTTTCGATTGCGCATGTGTAGCATACGTTGAAAAAAAGATGCAGGCAAGCAGGATTATTTTTTTCATGGTTATGGTATTTAAATTTTTGATTAATCTGCAGATCGCTAATGTACATTTCTTCCTGCCACTTATTTTCATATTGAGCCATTGTCATATTTTCAAATTCCTTTCTTATCAATGTTTATGATGCGGCGACGCACACCTGCTGCGGTGACAAAGCCGGTAATTGTAATAATGCGCACTGATGATGAGGATCACCGCTACCGCCAGGAATGCATACTCATAACCGGGGATGAATTGTTTCAACACCAAAAAAGAAAAACCGAAAAGGAAAAGTAAGAATGGACTGTAATTACGATGGTGCCTTGTAAAACCATGGAACAAAGAATAAGAGCCCACGAACAGCGCCAGGCCGATCATCGCCCATTCGAAAACGGCATTGTGTACGATGTTCACGCCGAAAACGGGCAGGCTCGTCACGATCACCGGCAATACAGCGCAATGTATGGCACAGGCAATAGAAGTGGCTATTCCCATCGCATCCCAGTTGATCTTTAATTTCATATTTGATAACGGCGGCCGCGCCGGGCATATCCGCTTTTATGTTAAACGCTGGTAAAAATACAGAATAATTCACCGTGGCCGGGTAAAGCCGTTAGTTAAATGAGCCGCTTGCAGTAACTTTGCAAAAATTCATTTTATGAAGCGGAAACTGGTTTTATATGGGGTCTTTGGCGCGGTGCTGATCACCGGTTTCCTGTATTTCGTTTTCCACGACCAGGATATGTCGAGGTCCTTGTTGGCAGTACGAAACCCGAATATTCCTGGTTATAGTTTCACCGATCAAAACGGTAAAGCCTTTACAAAAGATAAAACGGAAGGTAAGGTGTACGTGGCGGAATTTTTCTTTACCACCTGCAAAGGCATCTGCCCGCGCATGAATGCCAACATGCGCCGCGTGTTCGATATCTTTAAAGACGAACCGAATTTTATGATCCTGTCGCATACCTGCATGCCCGAAACGGATTCGGTGCCGTTGCTGAAAGCGTATGAACAGAAGATGATCAACAGCGAACTGGTGAAAACCAAGGACGGGTCGTATGAAATGGCCGATAGTGCTACGTTGCACAACACAAACCCCAACTGGTATTTTTTGACGGGCGATAAAAAACTGCTGTACAAAATGGCGCGGGAAGCCTACCAGATCGACAACGACAAACCCGATCCTACGCAGAACATCGCCGACCAGTTCATCCACACGCAATTTTTTGCACTGGTGGACAACCAGGGAAGGGTACGAGGCATGGTGTACGACGGGTTGAATGAATCGGAACTGCAACAAATGATCACCGACATCAAAGGACTGCTGAAAGAGAAAGTGACCAGCAAACGTTTTATGAACGGGTTCAACAACAATCCCAATTAAAAAATACGACGATGGAAAATTTCCTGGATATATTAAAAAAGAACCAGCTGAGCGTAACGGAAAGCAGGAAAAAAATACTGGAACTCTTTATCAACAGTACGGGTGCTTTGGCGCATGCCGATATTGAAAAAAATACCGGGGAAATGTACGACCGCGTAACGGTGTACCGCACCCTGCAAACTTTTGTTGAAAAGGGGATCATCCATCACATTCCTACCACGGACAATTCGATCCTGTATGCGTTGTGTAAAGACAATTGCGAAGCGGGCCATCACCACGACAACCACGTGCATTTTATCTGCGACGATTGCAGCAAAACCGTTTGCCTCGATGAGGTGATCGTACCCAAGGTAAAGCTGCCAAACGGTTACCGGCAAAAACATACCGAAGTGGTGGTGACCGGTGTTTGCGACGAATGCCAATAAATCAATCCATCTGCTCCTTTACAAAGTCCATCAGCGTTTTGATCTTCGCCGGCGCGAATCCGAATTCCAGTCCTGCTGCTTTGTACAATTCCGGTAAGGTTTTGGTGCCGCCCAGGCTTAAGGCGGTACAATAATTATCCAGCGCCTTTTCCTTGTTGTTCCTGTATTGCATCCACATACCAATGGCACCTAATTGCGCAATGCCATATTCTATATAATAAAAAGGCACTTCAAACAAATGCAATTGCCGTTGCCACGCGTTGCTGCGGTAGGTTTCCAGCCCGCTGTAATCGATCACGTCGTCCTGGAATTCTTTTAAGATGCTAGTCCAAGCAGCCGTTCTTTCTTCCACCGTATGCGCGGGGTGCGTGTAGATCCAGTGCTGGAATTTATCGATGGTGGCGATCCATGGGAAAATGCTGATCACCCTTTCCAGTTGATGTTCTTTTGCGCGCGCCAGTTCGGCCGGGTTGCTGAAAAAGGTTTCCCATTCATCCATGCTGAACAGTTCCATCGCCATGCTGGCTACCTCGGCAATCTCCATCGGGTATTCCTTGAAGCCGGTGAGCTCCAGCGGGTGCGCTAAAAATGAATGCACCGCGTGGCCGCCTTCGTGTACCATGGTGGTTACATCGTGCATTTGCCCGGCCGCGTTCATAAAAATAAACGGCGCGCCACTTTCGGGTAACGGGCAGTTATAGCCACCGGGCGCTTTGCCCTTGCGGCTTTCCAGGTCGAGGTGGTTGAGCTCCTGCATTTTTTTAAGGCAGTCGCCGAAAAAAGGCCGCAGCTTATTGAAACATTCGATGGACTTGTTCACGAGTTCGGTCCCGGTTTCAAAAGGCCGCAAAGCGGTAGTGCCTGCGGGTTCTGCTTCCGTATCCCAAGGCCGTAGCGTATCCAGCCCGAGTTTTTCTTTCTTTCTTTGATAGATCAGGTTTACCAGCGGCAGCACGTGCTGCTTTACCGCTTCGTGGAATTCGTAACAATCTTCGGGGGTATAATCAAAACGGCCGAGTTGTTTGAAACGGTAATCGCGGTAATTGTCGAAGCCGGCGTTCAGCGCTTCGGTATTTCTTTTTTGCACCAATCCGGTGTACAGGTTATCCAGCGTTTCCTTATCCTGCAAACGCCGCTCCTGCATTTTGCGGTACACTTCTTCCCTTAAATCCCGGTCGGGGTTTTCCAAAAATTTGGCGGCCTGCTGCAGCGTGTATTCGGTACCGTTAACCGTTACCATCATCTGCCCGGTGATCACACCGTATTGCTGTTGCATCACGGCCAGGTCGGCCTGCAACTGTATATTTTCTTCGCGGAAAAGTTCTACGGATTTTTTGATGCCGCGCAGGTAAGTGAAATATTTAGAAGGATCGAGTTGCGCCGCCAGCGGGTGGTTCAATAATTTTTTATTGAGCGCATCGGCGTAAGGTTGTATCTGCGGCTGAATTTCGAGGCAAAAGAAATTAAAGGCTTCTTCCAGTGCCTTGTTCTCGGTATCGCAGGTCATTTTTATCTGCCGCCAGCACGCATCTTCATTCACCACGGCTTCCAGTTCGCCCTGGTCTTTCAGCCACTGCTCCAGGTCCGCGGGGCTTGCGAGGTCGCGTTCAAGCAATTCTTTAAAATAAGGTTCAACGGATTGCCAGTTTTCCAACGAAAAATCTTTGGGTATATAATGACGGGGCAACTTTTGAATGTCGGCAGAATACATAAGGATACATTTGAAAATGAAGTAACCTGTATGGGGGCAGGAAAAAAGAACGAACCGCAGGTGCGGGTTGCATCCTGCGGTTCGTTAAGAGGCATTAAGCCATTTTGCGGGGCGTATTTATTTTTTTAGCAGGTGCGTTCTTTACGGCACTGCCTTTCGATTCAACCGGTTTTGCTTTGGCCACTGTAGCTTCAGGTGCATCTTCTGCGCCTTCTTCTGATAACTTGATCTCTACATTGTTGGCCTGCAATTGTGCGAACCATTTCACCATCTTCTTCATGTCGCTGGCATATACCCTTTGAAAATCCATTTCGGGATATACTTTTTCAAAATAAGCTTTGATGGCTTTGGCATCGCTGCCGTCGGGCAACGGTTCGCTGCTGGCCTTCATGGCTTCAAATACTTCCACTAAGTTCACATTATCCTTTGTGGTATATACTTCAATACTTTCGAGGTGCGAGAAATTGTGAATGCGGGTGCTTACAAATTTAGAGGTTTTGTCTTCCAGGGAACGAACCACGCCGCCATCGGCTTTTGACGACATCAATTCGAATAAACCGCTTAAGCCGGTCACGGAAACTAATCTGTTATAATCCATATAGTCGATATTTTTTTAGGGCTGTAAGTTAACCTTAAAAATGCAAACCGGGGGAAGGGAATCTGCTTTTAGCTGGTTATTAACGGGTTAGCTAAGTGCTTTTAACTTTTTTTTGGCATGATATTCAATTTTAAAAATATATTCCCCGGGGCGACAGTTTTATTTAAAAAGGTCGTCTAATCACCCATACAACAACCAAACTCATGATTAAAAGACTATTGGCATTATTGCTTTTCACGGCAGCAACAGGATTTGCTTACAGCCAGGACATTGTTTTAACCGGTAAACTAACTGACAAAACCGACAATACACCCATCGCGGGCGCCACCGTTACGCTCGTTTCCCAAAAAGATCCGGCCGACAAAAAGCAGGTGGCCACCGATTCAAAAGGCGATTTTAAATTCAGTAACCTTAACCCTACTGCTTATACGCTTACCACCAGCTATGTAGGTTACGTGGCCATTTCGCAGCGCATTGCCCTGCAGGCCAGCAACAAAGAACCCATTACTTTTTCCATAGAAAAAAATAACTCAACACTCGGCGAAGTAATCGTAAAAGCGCAGGCTTCGGCGGTAAGGCAAAAAGCGGATACTTCCGAATTCAGCGCCAGCCAGTTCAAGGTAAATCCCGATGCGACGGCGGAAGACCTCATTAAAAAAATGCCGGGTATTACGGTAGGTAAAGACGGTACCGTAACGGCGTTGGGCGAACAGGTAAAAAAAGTAACGATCGATGGCAAGGACTTTTTCGGTGATGACGCTTCTGCGGCTTTGAAGAACCTGCCTTCCGACGTGATCGACAAGATACAGGTGTTCGACAGGCTGAGCGACCAGGCGCAACTGACCGGTTTCGACGATGGCAACAGCACCAAAGCCATCAACATCGTTACCAAGTCGGGTATTAAGAACGGCCAGTTTGGACGGGCATACGCAGGCTATGGTACCGACAACCGGTACATGGCCGGTGGTAACATCAGCTTCTTTAATGGCAACAGGCGTATTTCACTTGTTGGTAATTTTAATAATGTGAACCAGCAGAACTTTGGGTCGCAGGATTTATTGGGCGTTACCAGCAGTGGTGGCAATCGCGGTGGCGGTGGTAACCGCGGCGGCGGACGAGGCGGTGGCGGTACGGACAATTTCCAGGTGGGACAGGCAAGCGGCATCAGCAAAACCAATGCGTTTGGTATCAACTACAATGATAAATGGAGCCCTAAGATCAATGTATCGGGTAGTTATTTTTTCAACAACAGCACCAACAACAATGCATCCCTGGTAAATACCGAAACCTTCGGCACGAACGGTAAAAACTTATTCAGCACGCAGAACAGCAATACGGTAACGAAGAATACCAATCACCGGCTGAACATGCGCATCGAGTACAGGATCGATTCAAGCAATACGCTTTTCATCATCCCCAACATCAGTTTCCAGAACAATAAATCAACTTCTTTCTCTTCTTTAAAAACCTTTTATGGAGAGAACGATTCGGTGAATACATCGATGGGCCGCTATAATACCGACCGCGACGGTTATAACATCAGGAACAACATCATGTTCCGCCACGCTTTTGCCAAGAGAGGCCGTTCGATCTCCTTCGGTTTGAATACCGCGTTCACCAAAAACAATGGGGAGTCGATCAGCGATGTTGCTTATCGCTTCTTTGATAACGGCATTATTACCGACTCTGCACAAAACCAGTTTACCGACAACCCGACTACCGGTACCACCATCGGCGGTAACATCGCTTACACCGAACCGATCGGCAAGAATGGCCAGATACAAATTGACTATTCACCATCGGTGCAAAAAAACAAAGCCAATCAACAGACCTTTTTATATGATGGCGCGAAGTATTCGATGTTCGATACCACGCTGTCCAACAAATTTGATAATACCGTAACCACGCACAACGCCGGTGTTAATTACCGGTTCAATAAAAGTCGCGACGAAGGCTTTTCCGTGGGCGTGAATTTCCAGCATTCCAAACTGGAGAGCGACCGCGTGTTTCCCAGCGTTACTTCCGTGAACCAGTCGTTCACTAACTTTTTACCAAACGCCATGTGGAGGAAGAAATTATCGCCTTCCAGCAACATCCGGGCTTTTTACCGGGCTTCTACCAACTTCCCTTCTGTAACCCAATTGCAGGACGTGGTGAACCTCAACAATCCTTTGAGGGTGAGCAGCGGTAATCCTTCGCTGAAACAATCTTACGTGCATTTTCTTTCCGGCCGTTATACCTATACCAATTCAAAAACGAACAGGAGCTTTTTTGCTAACCTGTTCTTACAATCGGCCAGTGATTATATTTCTACCGCTACCTACATTGCGGGCGCGGATTCTACCATCCAAAACGGCATCGTGCTGAAACAGGGATCGCAGCTGACCAAGCCGGTGAACCTGGACGGTTACAGGAGCCTGCGTAGTTTGTTCAACTACAGCATGCCGATAAAATTCATCAAAACGACCCTGAACCTCACAGCCGGGTTCAACTATTCGAAGCTGCCCGGCCTCGTAAACTACAACGCTACCACCACGCACAATTATGTATATACCGGCGGCGTGGCATTGGTGAGCAACATCAGCGAATACGTGGATTTCAACTTGTCTTATACCGCTAATTTCAACAATACGAAAACGGTGAATACCAGGTCGACCAACAACAATTACATCAACCAGGCCACCAACCTTACAGTGAATTTATTGAACAAGAAAGGTTGGTTCCTGCAGAACGATATTTCCAATCAAACCTATACAGGCTTAAGCGCCGGCCTCAACCAAAGTTATTGGTTATGGAACGCCGCGATCGGTAAAAAGTTCCTGAAGAACAATGCCGGTGAGCTGAAGCTCTCTGTATTTGATTTGCTGAAACAAAACCAAAGCATCGTAAGGACCGTTACGGAATCTTACATTGAAGATGTACAGAGCCAGGTATTGCAGCAATATTTCATGCTCACTTTTACTTATAACCTGAAGAATTTCGGTACGGCCAAAGCAGGTACCAACAGCGGCGGCAATTCCAGGGGTGGTGGTACGGGCGGGACAGGTGGGCCGGGTGGCCGGTTTTGATTAATTTAGGCGGATAAAACAAATGTTTTGAACAACGCCGAACAGGAACTGGTGCTACAGCTACAGCAGGGAAATGAAGCAGCTTTCAGGAAGCTGGTGGATGCGTACGAGAAGATGGTGTACAATACGGCGCTGGGCATTGTTCAAAATGAAAATGACGCGGACGATATAACACAGGAGGTTTTTATACAGGTGTACCAGTCGGTCGCAGATTTTAAAGGTGCTTCCCGATTTTCGACCTGGTTGTACCGCATCACACTGGGCAAGGCGCTGGACCTGGAGAAAAAGAAAAAGCGGAAGAAGCGGTTTGGGTTTGTACAGGCCTTGTTTGGCGGCGCTGAAGAAGAAAAGATACCCGCGGTGGAGTTCGATCACCCGGGCGTACAACTGGAAAAAAAGGAAAACGCCGCTTCGCTCTTTAAAGCATTGAAACAATTGCCCGACAACCAGCGCATCGCGTTTACGCTGCACAAAATGGAAGGCCGGAGTTACAGTGAAGTGGCGGAGATCATGGATACAACGGTTACGGCCGTGGAATCATTGATGGCGAGGGGAAAAACGAACCTGAAGAAAATTTTAAGTACCTATTACGAATCAAAGTTTAACAATCAATAAAATGCAGAACAACGACCGGATACAACAGCAGGTGGATGCGGCACTGAACAGCATAGAGGGTATGGAACCGGCAACGCCGAAACCTTACCTGCTCACGCGCATCCATGCACGCATGAACACCCGCGACGTAACGGTTTGGGAAAAAGCCGTTTGGTTCCTGAGCAGGCCGGTGGTGGCAATCGTGCTGTGCCTGGTGATCGTGGCCAACATGATGGTGGTGGTAAGCAATCAAAGCCGCCAGTCGAATGTAGCCGCTACCAGCCAGGGCGATGATTTTTCCTACACCGTAGCCACTATTTATGATTCAGAAAACGTTCAGCCATGATGCCCGACAGACAAAATAAAAGTAAAGTATTGCTGCTCATCATCGGCATCTTGCTGGTGAGCAACATCGCGATGCTGTGTTTCTTTTTGATGCAGGAAGACGGGCACCCCGACAGGCCCGACCGGAAGGCGGTGATCGCTTCTTTTTTGGAAAAAGAGATCGGTTTTAATAAAACACAACTGGCTCAGTACGATACGCTGAGCAACCGGCACCGTGAAAACATGAAAGCCAGCTTTGAAGGCATGCGCAACCGCAAGGACGAACAGTTTAAAACATTGGCCGCTGCCGGTTTCAGCGATTCGGTGATGGAACAACTGGCCGCGCAATCGGGCGCCGATCAAAAAGCCATCGAGCTGAGGATGTTTGCGCACATGCGGTCGATCCGTAATCTTTGCACGCCCGGGCAGCAGCCGAAATTCGATACGTCTTTTTACAAAGTGTTCAACCGGCGCGGCGGCGATGAAAAAAAAAGATAAAAAAAAATAACCCACGGGCGACAGTTTTTTTAGAAAACGTCGTCTAATTATCAGTAACCTCTTAATCTAAATAAATTATGAAAAGAAATATCTTATTGGCGGTTTTTGCTGCCGTGTTCAGCATCGGTTTTGCCAGTGCACAGGGCGGTCAACGCAAATCGACTGAAGAAAGGGTAAAGGAAATAAAGGAAAAGCTCGCTGACTTTAAGCTGGATGCCGCCAAATCTGCGCAGGTGGACAGCGCCTTCACCGTTTTCTTTAATTCAAGCCAAAAGGCGATGGAAGAAATGAGGGCTTCCGGTACTATGGACCGCGAAGCGATGCGTGCCAACCGGCAGAAACTGGCCGATGAAAGAGATGCAAAGCTGAAAAATATTTTTACAGCCGATCAATACAAAAAATGGAAAGACGAGATCGAACCTGCTACGCGCCCGCAAAGAGGCGGTGGTGGAGGAGGCGGTAACGGCTAAGCAATTAAATAAAGTAGGTGGTTTTTGGTTAAGTTAGATTCCCTGTTGCCTGAAAAGGCGACAGGGTTTTTTATTAGCAGGTGCAATACACGATATTGATAAAAAGCGTATTTTGTTTAGAGAATATAACCATGAAAAAAACAATATTCCCCGCTGCTTTTTTCCTCGTACTGGCTGCCACGGCAGTATCGTTCATCGAAATTTCTCCCGGCAGGGATTTTAAAAAACTATACCCGCTGCAGGGAAAATGGCTGATGAAAACGAAGAAAGGTTTTATCGGTGAAGAATGGGTGCGCGTTGGCAAATACAATCTCCAGAACACAGCGTATGTTATTAAGGGAAAAGATACGACCATCACGGAAAGGGTAAGCCTCAGGAAAAGGAAACGCGATATTTTTTATACATCGACGGTGGAAGAGCAAAACAAAAAAATGCCCATCGATTTCCGGCTTCTATCAGTGGAAGAGAATACATTTATTTTCGAGAACAAGGAACACGATTTTCCAAAACGGATTGTGTATAAGCTGGTGAGCAAAGATTCTATTCATGCCTGGATCGACGATGGCATGGAGAACAGCAAAAAGACCAGTCACTTTTATTATTCAAGGGTGCGTAACTAATAAAATAACGGTATGCAATCTACAGCCATCACCCCCGAGGAATATATTGACTCGCTGCCTGAAGAAAGAAAGGCAGCCATGACAAAACTGAGGAAGGTCATTAAAAAGAATTTACCCAAAGGATTTAAAGAGGGAATGGGTTACGGTATGCTAGGTTACGTGGTGCCACACAGCCTTTACCCGCCGGGCTATCATTGCGATCCAAAATTGCCGCTTCCTTTTCTCAGTATTGCTTCGCAGAAAAATTTCATCGCTGTTTATCATATGGGTATTTATGCAGATTCCGCGTTGCTGAAATGGTTTACCGATACGTATGCCAAAACGGTTGCCGGCAAACTTGATATGGGCAAGAGTTGCCTGCGGTTTAAAAAGCCCGAACAAATCCCGTATGAACTCATCGGCGAATTGAGCAGCAAAATGACGCCGGCCGATTGGATAGCGCTGTATGAAAAGAACCTCAAACGCTGATCTTACTACGCGGTTAAAATAATTAGCATAAAAAAGCCACTCGTACAAGTGGCTTTTTTTATTGAATGAAAGATCTTTTATTTTTTGCGCTTGTAAGTGCCTTCCATGAATTTCATTTCCTTGCCGTCCATACCCGGACCAAACATCGTCATGGTTTGCGTATTGTCGTCGATCACTTTTAATTCCTCGCGGATGTCGCAGTCTTTGCCGGTCATGGGATCGGTTTGCCTTCCTTTCAGGTTGAGCGTTTTGGTTGCTTCGTCCCAGTTGCCGGTCATGTACACGATGCCCGACCCACTCATGTCGATCCAGGTAGCCACGAACATTTTTTTGGCGTTGTCATAGCCCGTCGTGCTGTGTCCTTCGAAGGGCATGCCGAACATGGTCCCTGTGAATTTGGACTGTTGGTACAGGCCGTTGAGGATCATGCTGTTTACGATGGTGGTTTTGCTTTTCATCGGTGGCGCGGCAGGATCCATCCATTGGGATACTTCTCCTTCCCAGGTGCCGTTTTGCGCAGCAAGCCATTTGTGCATGGCGCCTGGCGTTTTAAAATCTTCCCAGGCTTTCGTCATGCCCGTGGTATCCATCGGCCCTGCAGGCGCAGATGTGGTGTCTTTCTTCACTTCTTCTACTTTGCCATCGGTTACTATGGCTTTATCTTTTTCACCGCTGTTACAGGCGAATAAAAAAACGGTAGCAGCGCAAAGCGTTAAAATAGTTTTTTTCATGAATTGTGTTTTTAAGATTTATAAGGCGTACAAAATAATATTTGTAACCGGTATCTCAAAGTGTAAGGGCAACAAATTACGCCGGTTTAGCTGCTTGCCGCATCTGCCGTTACCAGTACGTTTTTAATCCGGGCTTCCAGTTCTTCGAAGGGTGTGAACCCTTTTGCCAGTAAATAGAATTTGGTTTCGCCGGTTTGCAACAATACCTGTGGGAAACTGTCGGCCTGCAGTTGTTTGCAGATGGCGAATTCGTACCAGGCTTTTTCTTTGTATGCTTCGCTCTTCAGCTTTGTATAAAAATCATCCGCATCGATGCCGTATTTTTCAAGCAGGTGGCGATAAGCTTCGTTGTCGTCCAGGTCGCGTCCCTCGTAGTTGAGCGCGTATTGCAGGTCTGCAGCAAAATCGAGTTGTTGTGCAGGAAACAATTCTTTGAAGATGCACAAGGCAATGGCCGGCTTTTCGGAGTTCATCACCCAGTCGCTTTCGGTGGGGTTGTTGATGTGCCAGAGAAAATCGGCGCCGAATTGAACGCCGGTCAATTCTTCCACTCTTTTGTAGGCGCCCTGTATGTATGGTCCCATTACTTTTATGGATCTTGTATTTTCGCCGGTCATCATGCCGCCGCTGAACACTTCTACATCGAGTTGATCATTGAAAGCAGCTGCTATTTTTTTCATCACCGGGCTGAAGCCATAGCACCAGCCGCAGTAG
>Ga0247806_10000383_pt1 | contig 28699 bp, 22 predicted proteins | sample UWRJL059202B1_FD_179935 | JGI IMG/M metagenome (GOLD analysis project Ga0247806, IMG submission 179935) | Plant litter microbial communities from Arlington Agricultural Research Station in Wisconsin, United States - UWRJ-L059-202B-1 | ecosystem: Environmental > Terrestrial > Plant litter >... | reverse complement strand
TGCACTCGAAGGCGCTTGACTTGCGCTCAACGCCTGTCCATGATCGCCGAAATCACTGGATATCTATGGGCATTTGGGCCCGCTTTGGATGGCTTCTTGCCGTCCTCGGCGGGTTTTTGTGTTGGACAAAAGCAATGGCTTGGCAAGGCGATACGATACCGATCGGCGTGCTGTTCTCAGCCAGCGGACCCTATGCCGCCATCGGCGGAGAGGGCCTCGCCGGCTCGATTTTGGCCATCGACGAGATCAATTCTAACGCTCTCTACGATTTCAAACTGCAGCCACACGTCCGCGATCCCCTTGGTATCACTGAGAATTATGCTCCGCTCGCCGCCGACATCGTCGCCACCTCGGGTGCCAGGCACATCATCGGATGCACCACCTCCTGGAGCCGCAAGGAAGTCATTCCACTGCTCGAAAAGAGCGACACCATGCTCTGGTACCCGTGCCCCTACGAAGGTTTCGAGGTCCACGAACAGGTCATCTACCTCGGCGCCTGCCCCAACCAGCACATCCTCCCCTTGCTCGATTTCGCCCTGCCGCGCTTCGGTGCGGACGGCTATCTGGTGGGGTCCAACTACATCTGGGGCTGGGAAACCAGCCGCATCGCCCGCGACGCCATGGAGGCCGCCGGTGGCCGCGTCGCCGGCGAACGCTTCATTCCCCTCGGCGATATCGACGTCGATCGCATCATCCAGGAGATCCGTATCAAGCGCCCCTCCTTCATTCTCAACACCCTGATCGGGCCATCATCCTACGCATTTCTTGATGCCTACGAAGCACTTGCGCAGGAAGACCCTGCGTTCCAACCGACCGTCCGGCCGGTGCTAAGCTGCAATTTCTCCGAGCGCGAATTGGCGCAGGTCGGCAAGCCAGCGCACGGCCAATACGCCGTTTCGCCTTACTTCCAAAATCTCGCAACGCCGGAAAACCGGCAATTCCTTGAAGTCGTTCGCAAATTCGCGCCCGCGACCGAACACGTCTCGGCGTTCTTCGCACAGGCTTATGCCGCCGTCAATTTGCTCGCAGCTGGCCTGTCGGCAACCGGCACTGACGATACCAGAGCAGTCCTGAACGCAGTGGCCGGACGCGTCGTTACCGCGCCTTTCGGTCCCGTCGAAATCGAAAACACCAACAATCATACGGTCTTAACACCCCGCATCGGCCGCGCTGGCAGCTCTGGCTTTGAGATCGTCTCCGACCTGGGCGCAACAATCAGGCCCGACCCCTATCTCGCCCGCGCCACGGCCAAGCCCTTCAAACAAGTCTCCCATCTGCGGGTGGTCAAATGAGCCGCCCTGCCTACATCCCCAATTTCGACGGCAAGCGCGCCCTGATCCTGCATCGCGTCCATCCGGTCGTCGACGCCATTTCAAGGCAATTGGCGCAACTCGGCATCAGCTGCGATCACTGCTGGCCCGCACTCCCGGCCAGCGCAGCCGGCGATGCTGACCTGATGATTTTCGACGCCGACATGGGCCATGACGAGCAGTTTCCCTGGGCGGCTGGCGCGGCGCCGATGCCAGCGATCGCCTTGATCGGCTCCGAAGCGCCGGGCCGCCTGGCCTGGACGATGAGCCGTGGCGCCGATGCGCATTTGCTCAAGCCTGTCGGCAGCGGCGGCGTCTTCACCGCCTTGGTCATGGCATCGAACGCGTTCGCCAGACGCTTGGCCACGCGAGCCGAACTCAATGGCCTGACAGCCCGCCTGGAGCAGCGCGAGGTGATCGCCGAAGCCACGGCCTGCCTGATGCTGCGCGCCAATCTGCCAGCCGAAACCGCATACGCCCAGCTACGCCGAGATGCGATGGCCGCGCGGCTGACCATCGAAGCCATGGCCGAGCAGGTCGTGCAGGAATTGCGGGGCGCGCATGTCCATCGTCGCTCCTGAACTCAGCCAGCCCAGCGCGCCCGCGCCACCCATCCGCGCCCAATCGGTGCTCGGGCGGTTGTTGCACCGGCCTGCCGCAGTCGTCGGGCTGATCATCATCACAGTCGTCGTGCTGGCGGCGCTGTTCGCGCCCTGGCTAACTCCCCACGATCCCAATGAGCAATATTTTGAAGGCCTTACACTCGAAGGCGCGCCGCTCGCACCCAACGGGCAGTTCTGGTTCGGCACCGACCTGCTGGGCCGCGACCTGCTGAGCCGTCTCATCGTCGGTGCCCAGACCTCGCTGATCATTGGCGTCGTTGCTAACGGGCTAGCGGTCATCGTCGGCTCGCTGGTCGGCATCACGGCAGGCTATTTCCGCGGCATCGTCGGCGCTGTGCTGATGCGCTTCACCGATTTGATGATGAGCTTTCCCGCGCTCTTGCTCGCAATCGTGCTTGCGGCGATCTTCCGCCCGAGCCTGTGGATTGTTGCCCTGGTCATCGCCATGGTCAACTGGGTGCAGATCGCGCGCGTGCTCTACACCGAAACCCGCTCGTTGTCGGAGCGGGAGTTCATCGAAGCCGAACGCTCGCTTGGCGCCGGCTCGATGCTGATCCTGTGGCGCCATATCCTGCCGCACCTGATGTCGACCATCCTCGTCTGGGGCACGCTGGGCATTTCGACGACCGTGCTGCTCGAGGCAACGCTGAGCTTCCTCGGCATTGGCGTGCGGCCACCGACGCCGAGTTGGGGCAATATCATCTTCGAGAACCAGACCTATTTCGCCACCGCCCCCTGGCTGGTGTTCATTCCGGGCGCCGCTATCCTACTGTTGTCGCTGGCGTTTAACCTGCTCGGCGATGCGCTCCGCGACATTCTCGATCCCACCCAGCAGGGGAGGTCGGCATGATCGGCTACCTCGCACGCCGGTTTGGCCAGGCCGCACTGATCCTGCTCGGCATCAGCGTCGTGACCTTCGTGCTGCTCTATTTGTTGCCGGCCGATCCGGTACGCCAGATCGCCGGGCGCAGCGCAACCGCCGAAACCGTCGAGAACATCCGCCGCCAGCTCGGACTCGACCTGCCCCTGTGGGAGCAATACTGGCGCTATCTCAGCAATCTCCTGTCCGGCAACCTCGGCCGCTCCTACCTGCAAAAAAGCGAAGTCTCCGAACTGATCTCATCGCGCCTGCCGGCCAGCCTGCTGCTGATGGCCGGGGCTATCGTCTGCGAGCTGGTCATCGGCTTGACCATGGGTGTCTGGGCCGCTGTACGGCGCGGCGGCTGGGTCGATAATGTGCTGATGATCTTCTCGTTCGTCGGCGTGTCGGCGCCGCAGTTCGTCATCGCCATCCTGCTGCTCTACGTCTTTGCGGTGAAGCTCGGCTGGTTCCCCATCGGCGGTTACGGCACTTTCGCCCATCTCGTGCTGCCCTCGCTGACGCTGGGGCTGTTGGGAGCCGGCTGGTACGCGCGGATGATGCGCTCGTCCATGCTCGAGGTGCTGCGACAGGACTATATCCGCACCGCCCAGTCCAAGGGCCTGCGCGGCCGCATCGTCCTGTTCCAGCACGCCATACCCAACGCCATCCTGCCCATCGTCGCCATGATCGGCACCGATATCGGCATGTTCATGAGCGGTATCGTCGTGGTGGAAAGCGTTTTCGGCTGGCCCGGTATCGGCCAGCTCGCCTGGCAGGCCATCCAGCGCGTCGACATCCCCATCATCATGGGCGTCACGCTGGTTTCGGCCTGCGCTATCGTCATCGGCAATCTGATCGCCGACCTCGTCGCCCCCCTCATCGATCCGCGCATCAAGCTGCGCTGACACCAACCACAGGAGAGACACTTCATGCGCAAACTGCTGTTATCCGGCGTCGCCCTCGCCGTTCTCGCGATAGCCTCGCCGGCCTTCGCCCAGGACGAAAAGCAAGGCGGCTCGATGATCGTCACCTATAAGGACGACGTGGCGACCCTTGACCCTGCCATCGGCTACGATTGGCAGAACTGGTCGATGATCAAATCGCTGTTCGACAGCCTGATGGATTACGAACCGGGCACCTCGACGCTGACCACCGACCTTGCCGAAAGCTACACCATCTCTGATGATGGGCTGACATACACCTTCAAGCTGCGGGCGGGCGTCAAATTCCACAACGGTCGCGAAATGACCGCCGAGGACGTCAAATACTCACTCGATCGCGTCACCGATCCGGCGACGCAAAGCCCGGGCGCTGGCTTCTTTGCTTCGATCGCCGGCTACGACGCTGCAACCGACGGTTCGGCAACCGGCCTTTCCGGGGTCAAGGTTATCGATCCGCTGACCGTTGAATTTACGCTGTCGCGCCCCGACGCGACGTTCCTTCATGTCGTGGCGCTGAACTTCTCGTCCATCGTGCCCAAGGAAGCCGTCGACGAGTTCGGCGCCGATTTCGGCAAGCATCCCGTCGGCACCGGCGCCTATTCGCTGGCCGAATGGACGCTGGGTCAGCGCTTGGTGTTTGCCCGCAACGCCGATTACTGGAAGGCCGGCGTGCCCAAGATGGACGAGATCGTGTTCGAGATCGGCCAGGAGCCGACAGTAGCGCTGTTGCGCCTGCAGAACGGCGAAGTGGACGTGCTCGGCGATGGCATTCCGCCGGCGCAGTTCCTCGAGGTCAAGGACAACCCGGACTACGCCGACATGATTATCGAGGGCGGCCAGCTGCAGACCGGCTACATCACCCTCAATGTCACCATGCCCCCCTTCGACAATCTGGACGTGCGCAAGGCCATCAACATGGCCATCAACAAGGATCGCATCGTCCGCATCATCAACAATCGCGCGGTGATCGCCAACCAGCCGCTGCCGCCGTCCATGCCCGGCTACACCGAGGACTACGAAGGCATTCCCTATGACGTGGAAGGCGCCAAGGCTCTCCTCGCCAGCGCTGGCTTCCCCGATGGCTTCAGCACCGAACTCTACGTCTACAACGTCGATCCCAACCCCCGTATCGCCCAGGCTATCCAGCAGGATCTGGCGGCCATCGGCGTCAAGGCTGAACTGCTCTCGCTGGCCCAGGCCAACGTGATCGAGGCCGGTGGCGCGGGCACGGCGCCGATGATCTGGTCGGGCGGCATGGCCTGGATCGCCGATTTCCCCGATCCATCCAACTTCTATGGCCCTATCCTTGGGTGCTCGGGCGCGGCTGAAGGCGGCTGGAACTGGTCGAAATACTGCAATGAAGAGCTAGACGCCAAGGCGACAGCCGCCGACTCGATGATCGACCCGGCGCAGCAAGCCGAGCGCTACAAGGCCTGGAGCGATGTCTACATGGCCGTGATGGCCGATGCCCCCTGGGTACCGGTGTTCAACGAGCAGCGCTTCACCATGAAGTCGGCGCGGCTCGGTGGTCCCGACGCCATCTTCGTCGATCCGGTCCACATTCCCGTCAACTACGATTATGTGTTCGATAAAGATGTGCAGTAACTGCGACTACACCATTCACCGGGTGAACCATCACTTCGGGTGGGACCGTTCGAACCTGCCCGTCGAACGGGTGGCTCCCGGCTCATCGGTTTATTTCGAATGCCTCGATAGCGGCGCCGGACACTTCACGCCCGGCAGTACGGTCGACGACGTGTCGACGCTCGACTTCTCCAAGGTCAATCCGGTCACTGGTCCCATCTATATCGATGGGGCCCAGCCCGGCGATGCCCTCAAGATCACTATGGAGGGCTTTGAGCCCTCCGGCTTCGGCTGGACCGCCAATATCCCGGGTTTCGGGCTGCTGGCCGACCAGTTCAAGGACCCGGCGCTGACATTGTGGTCTTACGACAAGACCAGCATGTCGCCAGCGGCGTTCTCGAAAAACGGCAAAGTGCCGCTCAAGCCGTTCTGCGGCGAAATGGGCGTCGCTCCGGCTGCGCCCGGTAATCACTCGCAAGTGCCGCCACGCCGCGTGGGCGGCAATCTCGACATCCGCGATCTGACGACGGGCACGGTTCTTTACCTGCCGGTCGAGGTTGAGGGCGCCTTGTTCTCGGTAGGCGACACCCATGCGGCGCAAGGCGATGGCGAGGTCTGCGGCACGGCCATGGAAAGCCAGATGAACGTGGCGCTCAGGTTCGACCTGGTGAAGGGCGCGAACCTCAAGATGCCGCGTTTCACCACGTCGGGGCCGGTCACCAACCACCTCGACGCGAAGGGTTACGAGGTTACGACCGGCATCGGTCCCGATTTGATGAGTGGGGCACGCGACGCTGTGTCCGGCATGATCGACCTGCTCGGCAGCCAGTACGGACTTTCTGCCGAGGAGGCTTACATGCTGTGTTCGGTCTGCGGCGACCTCCGGATTTCCGAGATCGTCGACATGCCCAACTGGGTCGTCAGCTTTTACTTCCCACGGATCGTCTTCGAGTGACGCCAACGTCTCCTCCACTGCTCGATCTGCGCGGCCTCGTCACCGAGGTCGCGACTTCCTCGGGGCGGCGACGTGTCGTGGACGGGCTCAGCTTTACGCTCGAGCGCGGCAAGACGCTCTGTATCGCTGGCGAATCCGGGTCCGGTAAATCGATGACGGCGCTGTCATTGATGGGGCTCTTGCCACAACCCATGGCGCGCGTCGCTGCCGGATCGGCGCTGTTCAAGGGGCGCGATCTGTTCACTCTGGCCCCGGAACCCATGCGGGCCATTCGCGGTCGCGAGATCGGCATGATCTTTCAGGAGCCGATGACCTCGCTCAATCCGGTCCTGACCATCGGGCGGCAATTGACCGAGGCGATTACTGCCCACGAAAACATGTCGGCCAGCGCAGTCAGTGCCCGGGCACTGCATCTGCTCGATCAGGTGCAGATACCCCAGGCGGCACGCAGGCTGACGCAGCATCCGCACGAGCTTTCGGGTGGCATGCGGCAGCGCGTCATGATCGCCATCGCCCTGAGCCAGAAGCCCGACATCCTGATCGCCGACGAGCCGACCACGGCGCTCGACGTGACCGTTCAGGCACAGATTCTGAGTCTCATCCGCCTGCTGCAGCAGGACACCGGCACGGCGGTCATCATGATTACCCACGATATGGGTGTGGTTGCGGAAATGGCCGACGATGTTCTGGTGATGAAGGACGGCCGTCAAGTCGAGACCGGAACGGTTGGCACGATCTTCAATACGCCTACCGAGCGCTATACCCAGGCGCTACTCGCGGCTGTGCCACGCCTCGGGGCCATGGCGGGGACGGTCTTGCCCAAGGGCGGTACTGCCCCGGAGGCTAGACCCCGCGAGGTGGTCGACGTCGCCAATCTCACAGTGCGCTTCGATCTGCGCGGTGGCTTGTTGCGCCAGGTCAACAAGCGCGTCCACGCCGTAGAAGGGCTGTCGTTTCGCCTGCACGCCGGCGACACGCTGGCACTGGTGGGTGAAAGCGGCTGCGGCAAGTCGACGACCGGGCGCGCGCTGCTCAATCTGGTGCCCTATACTGGCGAAGTGCGAATCAACGGCACTCGTATCGCCGGCTTGCGGCCGAGCCAGATGAATCTCATTCGCCGCGACATTCAGATGATTTTCCAGGATCCCTATGCGTCGCTCGATCCCCGGATGCGCGTGGGCGATCTGGTGGCCGAGCCGCTCAAAATTCATGGCCTGGCCAAGGGTAGCGAGCTGACCGATCGCGTCGAGTATCTGTTCAAACGCGTCGGCCTGCCGCCCGAAGCGGCGTCGCGCTACCCGCACGAATTTTCTGGCGGCCAGCGCCAGCGCATCTGCATCGCCCGGGCCCTGTCCCTGTCACCCAAGATCATCGTTGCCGACGAAAGCGTCTCGGCACTCGACGTGTCGATCCAGGCGCAGGTGCTCGAACTGCTGCAGGACATCCAGAACGAAACCGGCATCGCCTATCTGTTCATCTCGCACGACATGGCCGTGGTCGAGCAGATCAGCCATCGGGTCGCGGTGATGTACATGGGGCGGTTCGTCGAGATCGGCACGCGCGCGCAGATCTTTGAAAACCCGCAGCACGACTACACCCGCCAGCTGATGGCTGCGGTCCCGGTGCCCGATCCCTCGCGCGACCGGCGCGGCTATGTGCCTCTCGCGGGCGAACTGCCCAGTTCAGTGCATCCGCTGGACTACGAGCCGCGTCCGGTCAGCTATCGCGACGTCGGTGCCGGCCACCTGGTGGCAGAACCGGCATAGCGCGATCCCCGGTCACTCGTTCGCTGCTGCGCCAGCCGTGACGACCGGCGCCGTCGCGACGAGGTCGAACGATTGTTTCTCTGCTTCGGGCAGGCCGTCGCGACGGGTCAGACGGAGCGCCACGAAGGCAATAATGAGCAGTTGCACGGCGGCAAAATACCCCAGCAGGCCGAGCGGTCCGAACCACTGCATGGCAAAGGCGCCAAGGACCGGGCCGATTGTCGAACCTAGCCCATAGAGCAGCAGCAAGCCTGCCGAAACCTCGACATAATCCGCCCGGTCGGCAAAGTCGAACACATGGGCGGAGGCCACGGCATAGGCAGGCAGGAACGCGGCTCCAAACACGAATGCGAAGACTAGCCAAGGACCGCCGAGGTTGGGCAACAACGCGATGACCAGACACGCCAGCGCTGCCGCTGCGGTGACGGCGATCAGAATGTAGCGTCGATCGAAACGATCCGACAGCCGGCCAATCGGCCATTGAGCCAGTGCGCCGCCGAGCACAAGCGCGCTCATGAACAAGGCGGCGACAGTAATATCGCCGCTGCGGGCCTCGGCAAACACCGGACCCAGCGACCACAGCGCGCCGGTCCCCAGCCCGATCAGAAAGATGGAAACCGTGCCGGCTGGCGACATTTGAAACAGCCGGATCGGCCGAAACCGCACAAGTGCAGGCGGCTTGGGCTCTGCCGAACGCGTCAGCGCCAGTGGAACCGCCGCAATCGAAATCAGCACGGAGGCTATGGAAAACAGCATGAACGAGCTGGTCTCGAACAGCGTCACCGTCATCTGTCCCAGCGTCGTGACGATATAGTTGATCGCGACATAGGTCGAGATTAGCGCCCCACGGGTCTGCTTGGTGGCGCGATCGTTGATCCAGCTTTCCACAATCAGATATAGCCCAGCCAGGCAAAATCCGGTTATAAAGCGCAACGCCACCCAGGCCAGCGGATGCACGAGCATCGGATACAGCAGGGCGATCGCCGCCGCGATGGCGACTAGCGCGGCGAAGGTGCGGATATGGCCCGATCGCCGCAACAGCAGCGGCGTGCCCAGACATCCCAGCACGAACCCCAGATAATAGCCCGAGCCCATCAGGCCCAGTTGCACCGACGAAAATCCCTCGATACCGCCGCGAATGGGCAGCAGCATCATCTGCAGCCCATTGCCGGTGACCAGCAACGCCACGCTGATCAGCAGCGCCGCGATCGAGAGGAATGGCGATGGTTCACGACCCGATTGCTGCACGTGATAAAACTCCACCTTGTTGGGCACTACTGGCCCGTGCGGAGCCGGCAATCAAGGTGTATCGCGGTCCGCTGCCTGTAGCAGCGCCAGCACATAGGGCGCAAACGAGCGCCAGACCTCGAGCCGGAAACTATCGGATGCGGTCCGCCACAACACGATTTCGGCTTTTTCGAAGATGGTGCGGGTCACCATGCCGACCGGAAAGGCGGCGAGTGACAGATCGAGCGGCACGCCGGCATTGAGCACGCTGGCCGCTTTTTCGCCCTGCACCAGCAGCGCAGCGTGGCGGTGCGATACATCGACCAGGGCGCAGGCAATGCCTTCAAGGGCGGCGGACAGTTCGCGGTGGGTTTGGCCCGCTTCGGCGTCCGGTGCCAACAGCAGCCATTCGTCGGGTCCAAGCCACAAGGCAGATCGCTGGCCGTTGGTCGCGGATGTGCAGGGTTTGGTAGGAATAGCCACGCCAAACGCCTGGCCCGCCGCTGTGATGGCCTCGGTGCCGCGGAGCACGAAGCGCGCAGCAGGCGGGGCCACCCTGAGGCTGACCCGGGTGCCGGCGATCGCTAAAGCGAGTGAGCCCGTCCGGGCGGTGCTGAGGTCAAGCATTGATGCGGCCTCCTTCCTTGTCGAAGAATATGGGCTCGGTGACTGTCACGGCAATGCCACCCTCTTGCATCGGGACGTGCAGGGTTTCCCCCATGCGCTCCCTGCCAGCCGCCACCAGCGCCATGGCGATGGAGCGGCCAAGGGTTTCGCTCCAGTACGACGAAGTCACGTGACCCAGTGCCGGTATGCCGGTTGCTGGCGAGGCTTCCAGCGTGATCTGTGCCCCCTCTTCGAGAACGATTTTGGGATCAGCCGTGAGCAGGCCGACCAGGTGCTTGCGGTCGGGCTTGAGCAGGTCTGGCCGTCGCAGCGAGCGCTTGCCGACGAAGTCCTGCTTGGTCTTGCCGATAGCCCAGTCGAGCGCCAGATCGGACGGCGTGACGGTGCCGTCGGTCTCCTGACCGATGATGATATAGCCCTTTTCAGCCCGTAAAACGTGCATGGCCTCAGTACCATAGGGTACCAGGCCATGCGGGTTGCCGGCTGCGTATATGGCTTCCCATACAGCCTGGCCGTGATCGGCAGGCACGTTGACCTCGAAGCCCAATTCACCCGTAAAGCTGACGCGGAACAGACGGGTCGGAACGCCGCAGATCATGCCTTCGCGTAGGCTCATATGGGGCATGGCCTCGGCCGACAGGTCGATGCCTTCGACCAAGGGCGCGATGATGTCGCGCGCCTTGGGGCCCTGGATGGCGATGACGGCCCATTGTTCGGTGGTTGAGGTGAGCCAGACCTTGAGTTCGGGGAACTCGGTCTGGAGGTAATCCTCCATATGCGCCAAGACCCTGGGCGCGCCGCCGGTCGTCGTGGTGACGTGAAAGCGGTCCAGAGCCATGCGGCCGATGACGCCGTCGTCCATCACAAAGCCGGCTTCGTTGAGCATCAGCCCATAGCGGCAGCGGCCAACGCCCAGCTTTTGCCAGGGGTTGGTGTAGAGACGCTCCATGAATTCAGCGGCATCGGGGCCGACGACTTCGATCTTGCCCAGGGTTGAGGCATCGAACAGGCCCGCGGCACTGCGCACGGCGCGGCATTCCCGATTGACGGCGGCGTGCATGTCCTCGCCGGGCTTGGAGAAGAACCAGGCGCGCTTCCACTGCCCGACATCCTCGAACACAGCGCCATTCGCAGCTGCCCAGGGGTGGATTGCGGTTTGGCGAACCGGATCGAGCAGTTGGCCGCGCGCATGGCCGGCCAATGTGCCGAAGGTGACGGGGGTGAAGGGCGGGCGAAAGGTCGTCAATCCGATGTCCGGGATCGGTTTGTCCAGCGCCGCCGAGGCGATGGCAAGGCCGTTCATGTTGGAGGTTTTGCCCTGATCGGTCGCCATGCCGTTGGTGGTGTAGCGCTTGATATGCTCGATGGAGTGCATGCCCTCGCGCACCGCCAGCTTGATGTCTTTGGCGGTAACGTCGTTCTGGAAATCGACGAAGGCCTTGATTTTCTGGGGGTTTTGCGCGGTCGGTACGGCACCGTGGAAGCCGCCTGAAGGGGCGATGTCGCCAGAAGCCGTGTAGGTTTGGGCGCCGTTGGCACCTTCATTGAGCGCAGCGGCGAGATCGAAATTGCCATTGCAGGCGCCGGCCGAGCGGGCGGCTTGCGCGTAGGCGCCGGGGGTGTAGATTTGGCGTTCAGCATCGTAGGCGAGCTTGCCGCGGGACTGGGAGAAGAGGTGGACCGCCGGAGTCCAGCCGCCTGCCATCAGCACCAGATCGCAGGCGATATGCTGCAGGCTTTCTGGCAGATTTTCTGCATTGAGCTTGCCGATTTCCACTCCGCTGACGCGCAGGCGGCCGGAGACGCCGTTGATGACGGTAGAAGTATGGATCGGGAGCCCGGCAGCGCGCGCAGCGTCCTGACCGGGCCCCAAGGCGGTGGCGCGCAAATCGGCGATCATGGCGATCTCGACCCCCGCGTGATGCAGGTCGAGCGCAGCCGCGTAGCCGGTGTCGTCGGCGGTGAAGACGACGGCGCGATTGCCCGGCTTGACGCCATAGCGGTTTGCATAGGTGCGGGCGGCCGAGGCCAGCATGACGCCGGGGCGGTCGTTGTCGGCAAACACCAGCGGACGCTCGATGGCGCCGGTGGCCAGGACGACTTCCTTGGCGCGGACCTTCCACAGGCGCTCGCGCGGCTGGCTAGCGTCGGGCGTAGCAAGATGGTCAGTGAGACGTTCGGCAAGGCCGATCAGGTTTTGCGCGTAGTAACCAAAAGCCTGGGTGCGGGGCAGGAGGGTGACGTTGTGCAGGGACGACAAGTGCGACAGGGTCTGGGCTAGCCACTCGGCTGCCGAGAGGCCGTCGATGGTAGCGCTGCGCTCGTCGAGCAGACCCCCGCCGAGTTCGGGCTGCTCGTCCGCCAGGATAACGGAGGCGCCCTTTTCAGCCGCGGCGAGTGCAGCGGCAAGGCCGGCAGCGCCGGCGCCGACGATCAGCACGTCACAAAAGGCATATTGCTGGGCATAGTGATCTGGGTCGGAGGCCTTGGAGGCAGCGCCGAGACCGGCGAGCTGGCGGATGAACGGCTCGTAAAGCCGGTGCCAGGCGCCACGGGGCGCCATGAAGGTCTTGTAGTAAAATCCGGCGCCCAGCAGACCCGCCGGCGCAAGGTCGTTGACCTCGGACACGTCGAACGCCAGCGATGGCCAGCGGTTCTGGCTCTTGGCGACGAGGCCTTCATAAAGCTCGACCTGCGTGGCGCGCAAATTGGGCGTAGAGCGGCCATTGCCGCGATCAATATCGACCAGCGCATTGGGCTCTTCGGAACCGGCAGCAAGGAAACCGCGCGGGCGGTGATATTTGAACGAGCGGCCTACCAGATGGACGCCATTGGCAATCAGCGCCGAGGCCAGAGTATCGCCGGCAAACCCCTGATAGGCCTTCCCGTCAAAAGTGAAATTGAGGGTCTTGGAACGATCGACACGGCCGCCGGAAGCTGCGCGCATGCTCATTGTGCACTCTCCGGCCGGGCTTCGCCCGCTTTATAGGTCACGACGATCTTGTCGGTGATGGTGTCGCGCACGCAGTTGAAGAAGCGCCCGCAGCCATTGGTGTGGCGCCAGCGCTCGGCGTGCAGGCCCTTGGGGTTGCTGCGCAGATAGAGGAACTGGCTCCAATCCTCATCACCGACGCTTTCGGGGTCGCGTGAGCGAGCGACATGAGCCTCTCCGCCATAGCGGAATTCAAGTTCGGGCCGTTCCATTTCGCAATAAGGGCAGTGAATGAGCAGCATAATGGGTCCTCAGTGCGCGACAGCGGCGGCGGCTGCTTCGTCGATCAACCGTCCGGTGCGGAAGCGATCGAGCGTGAACGGCGCCGCAATTTTGTGGGGTTCGCCGGTCGCTACGGTATGGGCGAACACGTGGCCCGAGCCGGGGGTAGCTTTGAAGCCGCCGGTGCCCCAGCCGCAGTTGACGAAGAGGCCCGGAACCGGCGTCTTGCCGATGATCGGTGAGCGATCGGGGGTGACATCGACGATGCCGCCCCAATTGCGCAGCATGCGCAGGCGCCGCACATTGGGGAACAGCTCGCAAATGGCTTCGAGCGTATGGGTGGCGATGTGGAGGCCCCCGGTCTGGGAATACGACGTATAGGCGTCGGTGCCGGCGCCGATCACCAATTCGCCCTTGTCGGACTGCGACATGTAGGCGTGGATGGTATTGCTCATGACGACACAGGGCATGATGGGCTTGATGGGCTCGGACACGAGCGCCTGCAGCGGATAGCTTTCGAGCGGCATGGAGACGCCAGCCATGTTCATCAGTACGCTGGTATGCCCAGCAGCGACGACGCCGACTTTGCTCGTACCGACAAATCCGCGCGTGGTTTCCAGGCCCGTTATGGCGCCATCGACGCCCCGGGTAATGCCCTTGACCTCGCAGTTCTGGATGATGTCGACGCCCATGGCCGAGGCGGCGCGGGCATAGCCCCAGGCGACCGCGTCATGGCGCGCGGTGCCGCCCCGGCGTTGCAGTGCGGCGCCGATGATTGGATAGCGCACATTGGGGTCGATATTGAGGATCGGGCAGAAATCCTGCGCCTGTTGCGCAGTCAGCCATTCGTTGTCGATGCCGGCCAGGCGGTTGGCATGCACGTGGCGCTTGAACACCTGCACGTCATGGATGTTGTGAGCCAGCATCATGACGCCGCGCGGGGAATACATGACGTTGTAATTGAGCTCGATACTCAAGTCCTGCCACAGCTTGAGGGCGTGCTCGTACATCGCCTCGGATTCTTCCCAGAGATAGTTTGAGCGGATGATGGTGGTGTTACGCCCCGTATTGCCGCCACCGAGCCAGCCCTTTTCAAGCACGGCGATGTTTTTCATGCCGTGCTCCTTGGCCATGTAATAGGCCGTTGCCAGACCATGCCCGCCCGCGCCGACGATGATGGCGTCGTAGCGGGGTTTGAGCTCGGGCTGGCGCCACTGCTCGGGCCAGCCGGTATTCCCGGTGAGCGCTTGCTTGAGCATGGAGGGAAAGGAAAAGCGCATCGGGGTCACCACTCGATCAGTTTGTGGGTGCGAAGATAGCTGAGGATCGCCTGGGCCTTGTCGGCTGGCGTCCCCGAATTGACGACGGCGCCGCCCTTAGCCTCGGTCACGATGGCCGACAGCATGCGGGCATGACCGGCCTTTTGCTCTTTGGCCTTGAACTTGACCGGGCGCTTTGTGGCGGGCTCGACGCGCCAACTGGTGTCGGGGACACCGGTAATTGGCGCATGCTGCGTGATAGTGCCGGCGCGGCGGCGCGCAAAGGCGTAGCGCGGGGTGAACGGCGCCTTGGGATCTATGACGATCACGGCAGGCAGCGGCACGCGGACGTGGCGGCGCTGACCTTTGGGCAGGGCCTGGGTGATGCTCGCCTGACCATCGGCGATGGTGACAGCGATGGCCCGTCCAACGATTGGCCAGCCGAGGCGTTCGGCGAGGAGGTAGGGGACAAGCCCCGAACCCTCGCCGCCCTCGGACCGGGTGCCAGTGAGGAGAATGTCGTGATTGGCAGCCTGACTGGCGAGGGCTGGGATGATATCCTGGGCCTCGGCGGTGGGGATGACCGCGAGTGTGGTCGCGCCATAGGCAAAATAGTCACCCAAGGCTGGTTGGTTGGGATCGCCAGCGTGCAGGAGTGTCGTGTTGCCGAGACTACGGGCGAGTTCAAGCGCCAGTAGGTCGTTGCAATCAGGGCGGGCGGCGCCGTTGACGGGGTTGCGGCCGACGGATGCCAAGGTCAGTACGCGAAGGCTGCCAAGAGCACGATCCGTTCCTTCCCCGTCTACCAGGGGGACGCTAGTCGGGGGTATGGCAGCCACGATATCAGAATCGTCAGGTGTAAAATTGCGCGCCCGCGTTGCCTCCAGCAATGCGCCCATCACGGCCTGCGCGTCGTCGACGATCGTCAAGTCTGCGCGCCCGGCGATGGGTGCGCTCGCATCTTTGTTGATGGCGATGACGTGGCGGACGCTCCTGATGCCCTGCAGGTGCTGGACGGCACCGGAAATGCCGACGGCGAGATAGACGTTGGCAGTGACGGTTCGGCCAGTGGCGCCAATCTGCTTGTCGCGGGCAAAACGGCCATCGTCGACCGCGACGCGGCTCGCGCCCACGGCGGCGTCGAAAGTTTTGGCAAGCGCAAGGAGCATCGGAACGTCCGAGACGCCATTGCCGGCGGCGACGATGAAATCGGCTTCCTCGAGGCCCAACTGGGTAGCATCGACCGGTGGCGTCCCAAGGTCGGCGTAGCGGGTGTCGGCATCCGGCAAAGCGGGGAGCCGCCGCAACTCGCCAGCGCCGATAAAGGGCAGCGCGGTGTCGGTCGTATTGGGGTCGAGCAGGATCAGCAGCGGCAGGTCGCGGCGGGCCATTTGCGCGCCGCTTTGCCGATGGGTTGCGACGGCGTCGGGCCGCAGTTCGACGACATGCGCCGCAGCGGACACATCAAGGCGCGCGGCCAGGCGGCGGCCGAGGTCGCCGCTGGCATTATCGGGCAGGATGATGTGCCGCGGGTTGAGCCGGGCGATAATTTCGGTGGCAATCGCCAGGTCATGGTCGGGATCGAAACGGGCACTGTCGCTGCTGTCAGAGACGTAAACCTGGTCGGCGCCGAAAGCGGCGAGGTCTTCGGAAAGATCGCCCATTACGAGGACCGCGACAGCTGTGGTGGGCTTGGCAAGGAGCGCCGCTGCGGCGATGGCCTCGTGCGCATGGACATCGATCGCGCCACGCTCGCTGTGTGCGATGACCAAAATGTAGGTGGTAGCCGGCGTTACGAGACGCAGCGGCTTGGGCGCGGTGTCGCGGTGGGTGGCGACGTGAACGGCACTACTGCCGCCAGTCTCGCCCAACACGATACGCTTGAGGCCTTCGCTCGTGACTTGGAAGGGACGGCGCGGGTTGATGCGCTGAAGGGCCTGCGTCATGCCGGCACCGGCAGGCTTTGGGCAATGAGTTCGGCGATGTCGAGCACTTCGGGGCGGGTCCCGACGACGCCTTCGAGCATGGCGGTGCATTGGGGGCACGCGACGGCGATGATGGCGGCGCCAGTGGCCTTGGCGTCGGCGATGCGGATATCGGGAATGCGTTGCTTGCCAGGGATGTCGGTCAGGGGTGCGCCACCGCCACCGCCGCAGCAGCGACCGCGCAGGCCCGAGCGCTCCATTTCGCGAAGGTCCATGCCGATCGCCTTGAGTAGATCGCGCGGTGCGTCGATTTCGCCGTTATAGCGGCCGAGATAACAGGGGTCGTGATAGGTCACGGCCTGGCTGTTGGGCTGTGGAGAAAGCTGGAGCTGGCCCGATTTCGCAAGCTGTGCCAGGAAGGTCGAATGGTGTAGCACGGTGAAATGGCCGCCGAGCGCTGGATAATCGTTCTTGAGGCTGTTCAGCACGTGCGGATCTGGCGTGACGATACGCTGGAAGTCGAAACGGGCGAGATTGGCAGTATTGCGCTGGGCCAGGGTCTGAAAGGTTGCTTCATCGCCCAGCCGCCGGGCTGTGTCGCCGGTGTCGAATTCGGTATCCGCCAGGACCGCAAAATCGATATTGGCGGCGCGTAGCGATTTGACGAGGGCGCGCAGGGTGCGCTGGTAACGCATGTCGAAAGCGCCTTCGCCGGCTAGCAGCAGCACGTCGAAGGACTGGCCGGGGACGGCGTGGGGGACGGCAAGGTCGACGGCCCAGTGTTGGCGGGTGGCGATGTCATGGCCGCCGGTGGTCGCGGTTTCGCGTAGATTGGCGAGGGTTTCGGCGGCTTTGCCAGGCAGGTCGCCGGTGGTGAGGGTAATATTGCGGCGCAGGTCGACGATGGCGTCGACATGCTCGATCAGCATCGGGCATTCCTCGACGCAGGCGCGGCAGGTAGTGCAGGAAAACAGGGTTTCGGGCTCGATCAGATACGGGACGATTGGCTTGTCAGGCGCGCCGGCATGCGCGCCAACGGGAATGCCGGGATGGGAACTGCCGGCAAACTGCGCGTCGGAGCCGGAGGCGAGGCCGGTGACCAAATCCTGGATCAGTTTTTTAGGATTGAGCGGCTGTTCGGCGGCAAACGCGGGACAGGCGGCTTCGCATTTGCCGCATTGCACGCAGGCGTCAAAGCTGAGGAGCTGGTTCCAGCGAAAATCCTCGGGCTTGGCAACGCCGAATTCGGCAGTATCGAGATCGAGCCGCCTGAGGCCTACGGAGCGGCCGGCAAAGCGCTCCTTGCGCGGGTGGAAGCCTAGATGCAGCAGCCCGGCGACGGCGTGTTTCATCGGACCGCCAACGCCTATGCCAAGGGCCAGCTCGGCGGAACCGACGAGCAGCAGGAGTAGCAGCGGCAGGGCAAAAGCGGCGGTGATGGCGGAGGCGGGGACGACAGCAAGGAGCGGCAGGCCGATCAGGGCGATGGCGAAGGCTGCGAGGCTGTAGGGCAGGCGGGACCACGGCCCCTTGGAGAGCAGGGTCGGCGGGTTGCGGCGACGCAGCCAGACGAACAGGCTGCCCCCAAGCATGACAGCGGCGGCGATGAGGATCAGCCAGTCGAGCCAGTTCTGATAAAGCGCGAAGCCATAGTTAAGGGCGACAAGTGCCAGCGCTGCAACAGCCCCGCCGGCCACGGCCATGTGGGTGTTGGCGATATAGCTGTCGCGGGCGACAACGTGGTGGATGTCCACGAGATAGCGCTTTGGAATAGCGAGGAGGCCCGCCCAATCGACGGGGGCGTCGCGACCGTTACGCCAAAGCGCGATGCGGCGGGCGAGGCCGATGCCCAGGGTCGCGACGGCCAGCCAAAACACGAGCGTGACCGAGAGGTTCACCCACTGCATGGATCAAAAATCCTTGCAGAGACGGAGCGCATCATAGATGGCGCCGTGGATATTGTGTTGCGAGATGCAGTCGCCGACGCGGAACAGCAGGAACTTGTCACCGCTCAGGTCTTCGGACAGCGACGGCTGCGGCTCGGCGGCAAACAGGGTCGCGTTGTCGGTCTGCCCAAAATTGACCGATTTTTCTTTGAGGTCCCAATAGAGCCCGTCATTAGGCAGGATGCCGTTTTCGATGACGACCTGGTCGACGGCGCGCTCTTCGAGGTTTTCGGTATATTCGTTGCGGATCACGGCGATGAGCTTGTTGCCCTCGCGATACACGCGATCGAGCCAGTAGTTGGGCGTCATCACCACGTCCATGGCGTAAAGCCGGCGGTAGAAAATCGGGAAGGTGGTGCCGCCCACGTCGTCGGCAATCTTGACGTCGGGTGTGACGATTTCGACCGTGCTGCCGCGGGTGGCGAGGAAATCGGCGGTGCCGGAGCCGGTGTGGGCGCTCATCACGTCGTAGACCAGAACGTTCTGGCCCGGCTGCACCTGGCCCGAAAGAATGTCCCAGGAACTGACGGATAACCCCTCGTCAAAGCCCCAGCCGGCGACCTGACCCATGTTGGAGCTGCCGCCGGTGGCGAGGACGACGATGTCGGGGTTTTCGGAGAGGATCATGTCCTCGGTGGCGGCTTGGCCCAAGCGGCGGTCAACGCCGAGGCGCTTGGTTTCCATGTCGAACCAGCGCACAATGCCGGCCATCTGCTCGCGCTGCGGCGCTTTGGCGGCGAGGTTGATCTGACCGCCGACGGCGTTGGATTTTTCGAACAGCACGACATCGTGGCCGCGAGACCGAGCAACGCGAGCGGCCTCGAGGCCACCAGGACCACCCCCGACGACCACGACCTTGCGCTTTGGCCCGGTCGATTTGGTGATGATGTGCGGCATGGTCGCTTCGCGCGAGGTCGCGGCGTTCTGCACGCAGAGCACGTCGAGGCCATTATACTGTCGGTCGATGCAATAGTTGGCGCCGACGCATTGCTTGATCTCGTTCTCGCGGCCATCGCGGATCTTTTGCACCATGTGCGGATCGGCGATCTGGGCGCGGGTCATGCCGACGAGGTCGATCATGCCAGCGGCGAGGAGGCGCTCCGCCTGGCCCGCGTCGCGGATCGACTGGGCGTGCATCACCGGGATATCGACGACCGACTTGATGCCAGCGGCCAGGTGCACAAAGGGCTCGGGCGGCAGCGCCATCGGGGGCATGCAGTTGGCGAGCGTATTGTGCGTATCGGCGCCGGAGCCGACCACGGAAATATAGTCGATCAGCTTGGTCTCGCCCATGGCGTGGGCGATTTCCTTGAGGGTCTCGTGGTCGAGCCCGTCCTCGTGGAATTCGTCGCCGCACATGCGCAGGCCAACGACAAAGTCGGCGCCGACAGCCTCGCGCACTTCGTTCAGCACTTCTCGCCCGAAGCGCATGCGGTTTTCAAGGCTGCCGCCAAATTCGTCGGTGCGGAAATTGGAGCGCGGGCTCCAGAACTGGTCGATCAAATGCTGGTGCGCTGCGGAGACTTCGATGCCGTCCATGCCGGCAGCCTTGACGCGCTTGGCGGCAATGCCGAAGTCCTTGATGATGCGCTTGATTTCCTGGATTTCGATAATCTTGGCATTGCCCCGATGCACCGGCTCGCGAATGCCCGAGGGGGTCATCAAATGGGGCCAGTTTTCGCCGTGAAAGGCATTGCGGCGGCCCATATGTGTGGCCTGGATCATGATCTTGGCGCCATGCTTGTGCATGGTTTCGGCCAGCCGTGCCAGCGGATCAATGATCTTGTCGGTCGACAAATTCACCGATTTCCACCAGCCTTGCGGGCTGTCGATCGAGACCGGGCTCGAGCCGCCGCAGATGGCCAGGCCAAGGCCGCCTTTGGCCTTTTCCTCGTAATAGCGGATGTAGCGATCCCCCGGCAGGCCACCCGGCTCGGCATAGACCTCGGCATGCGCGGTCGAGACGACGCGGTTGCGCAGGGTCAGCTTGTTGAGCGTGATGGGGGCAAGCAGATGGGGATAAGCTGCCATCACGCTGCCCTGGGGCTTACGGAAAACACGCAGTGATCGTGGCTTTCGGCGGCGCACTGGGTTTCGCGGCTGACGGTCTGGTAGCTGTGGCCGGTGTTCTGGCCGACCCAGTCCATGGCGCCGGCGAACCAGCCTTCGAACATGTAGCAGAGCTTGCCGGACGCGCCGGGCTGCTGCAGCACGAAGGATGAGTTTTTGAGCGCGATCTGCGCATGGCCGGTGTCGACATCGGCTGAGACGAAGCTGAACAGCCCCCAACCGCGCTGTGACAGGCGCTTGAGGTAGTGTTCGAACACCGGCAAGCCAATGAGCCCGTGCGTCGCGGCTTCTTTTTCGCACCAGAAGTAGGCCGACTTGTAGCCGGCGGGGTAGAGAATTTCGGAATATTTGTCGCGGCCCAAAGCCGCTTCGACCGCGATGTGGTTGTTGGTGAAAAAGTGCCGCGGCACATAGAGCATGGGCAGCCCGTCCGTGGTCCAAACCCCGGTTTCGTTATCCACCTCGATAGGCAGTTGCGGTCCCATCACGCGCCCCACACGGTTCTGAAAATGCGCAGCCAGTTGCCGCCGATGGTCTTCTGGATCTTCTCGGTGCTCCAGCCAGCCGCTTCCATGGCGGCAGTCAAATTGGGCCATTCACCAATGGTGCGAATGCCTTCGGGGTTGAGAATAGTGCCGAAATCGGTGAGGCGGCGGTGGCGGCCCTTGTCGTGGGTAATCCAGTCGAAGAATGGGCGTTCATAGCCCTGCGTGAAGTCGGTGCCGACGCCCACATTGTCCCAGCCCACGATGTCGCCGATGTAATCGAGCGCTTCGACGTAATCTACTACGGTCGCGTCGGTGCCACGCTTGAGAAATGGCGGGAACATGGTGACGCCGACAAAGCCGCCATGGTCGGCGATGAACTTGAGCTGCGCGTCGGTCTTGTTGCGCGGATGTTCCTTGAGACCCATCGGCAGGCAGTGCGAATAGGTGACCGCCTTCTTGGACGCGAGAATGGTTTCCTCGGAGGTCTTGGGCCCGACGTGGCTGAGATCGACGAGGATGCCAGTGCGGTTCATCTCGGCGACGACTTCGTGGCCATAGCCGGAAAGGCCCCCGTCGCGCTCATAGCAGCCGGTGCCGACCAGGTTTTGCGTATTGTAGCAAAGCTGGACGACGCGCACGCCCATATCGGCAAAGGCTTCGATATAGCCAAGGTTGTCTTCGAAAGCGGCAGCGTTCTGAAAGCCCAGGATGATGCCGGTCTTGTTGTCGGCCTTGGCTTGTTCGATATCGGCAGCGGTGCGGATCAGGGTCAGGATATCGCTGTTGTCGCGGATCGCCTGCTTCATGCTGGCGATATTGTCGACGGTGGCCTGAAAACCTTCCCAGACCGAGACGGTACAATTGGCCGCCGAAATGCCGCCCTTGCGCATGTCTTCGAACACCGAGCGGTCCCATTTGGAGATGATCAGGCCATCGATGACCAGGCTTTGACTATGGAGCGTGCTCAAGAGATATCCTTCAAAAATTCTAGCGTTCGATGACCAGGTCACTGGTGGGTTTGGAGCAGCACAGCAGCACCATGCCGGCGTCGATTTCGCGCTGGCGGATGCCGCCCTGATGGGTCATGTCAACCGTGCCCGAGACTTTCTTGGATTTGCAGGTGCCGCACATGCCTTGCGTGCACGACGAGGGCAGCCGCATCCCGGCGCGCTTGGCCGCTTCCAGCACCGTCATGTTTTCGGGCACGTCGATGGCGCGGCGCGTCTTGGTAAATTCGACCTTGAAGGTCCTGAGCTCCGGCGCCGCCTCGAGCATGGCCTCACCGATGACCACATCGGCGCGATCGGCCGCCGGCAGCGCTTCGAAGTTGAAGCTTTCCTCGTGATAGCGGCTCATCTCGAAGCCGGCTTTGACCAGCATATCGCGCACCGCACTCATATACGGCGCGGGACCACAGACAAAAATTTCGCGGCTGAGAAAATCGGGGGCGACGGCCTCCAGCATGGCGGCGGACACGCGGCCGCGCAGGCCACTGAACGAGGCCAGCGGGCTGACCGCCTCCACCATCGGCACAAAACGAAACTTGTCGCTGAGCCGGCTCATCAATTCGAGCTCTTCGCGAAAGATGATGTCGGCCGGAGTGCGGGCCGAATGCACGAAGACAATGTCCTCCTGCTCGCCGAGGTCGTGAAAGGTGCGGGCCATCGACATCAGCGGGGTAATGCCGCTGCCGCCGGACATGAACAAATAGCGCGGCGCGGGGTGCGCGTAGCAGGTGAAGGCGCCCATCGGGCCTAGGGCCTTAAGCTGCATGCCGGGGCGCATATTGTCGTGCAGCCAATTGGACACCGGGCCATTGGGCATGCGCTTGACGGTAATGGAAATGGTGTCGGGGCGCGTCGGCGCCGAGGAAATGGTATAGCAACGGTGGATGGTTTCCCCGCCGATGTCGAAGGCATAGGTCATGAACTGACCCGGCTGGTAGCGAACGCGGCGGGGCGTCACCGGGCGCAGCACGAAGGTTTTGACGTCGGCGGTTTCGTCGCGCACGGCCTGGCAGATCAGCGCATCGTCGTTTTCGCTGTCCCATAGCGCGTCGGGCAGCCGCAGGGCGGGTGCCGTCTCGTCGCTGGGGCCAAAACCGCCTTCGAGGATTTTCATAGGGCCAGATGCTCGGCCATGCGCCCGATGTACCAGCGCTGAAATTTCTCGACCAGCATCTCGGTATTGGGCGAATAGGGGCCGGGCTCGTAGGCCGGGTTCATGGCGCCCTTCTGGCACATTTCGACGAGCGCAGCGTCCTGGCTGTTGGTGGCGGTCCAAACCTCGATGAGGTTGGCCAGATCGTAGTCGACGCCTTCGACGGCGTCCTTGTTGACCAGCCATTTGGTGCGCACCAGCGTCTTGCCGGCCTCAAGCGGGAAGGTCGCGAAGGTGACGATATGATCGCCCAAGAAGTGGTGCCAGGAGTTGGGCTGTGTCCAGAAGCTCAAGCCGCCCAGCTTGGCATTGGTGAAGGTCCCTAGCGGCAACCGGCAAGCGGCTTTTGTGTCCATGGTGTGGGATTCGCCATTGCCGTCGAGCGGCAGGCGCTCGGTCCGAAACCCAGTGACGCGGCTGTCGAGTTCCTCGATTTCACGCGACGGCAGGCCCATGGCCTCCCATTCGGCGTGGCTGGTCTCACGCAGCTTGTCATAGCGCTGCGCATTTTCCAGATCGATCGGGTCCATTTCTTCGGGCGAAAAACCGAAGCCATAGGCGAACAGCGGCACCGTCAGCTCGGGATGGTTGGCCTCGCAATGATAGCACTCGCGATTGTTCTCGATGGTGAGCTTCCAATTGCCCATCTCGATCAAATCGCTCTGGTAGGCGATCTTGGTGTCGCGCACCTTGTGCGGCGCGATGTAGGGCCCCATGCGCGCGGCCATGTCGTCGAAATCTTCGGGAGGATTGTCCGACAGGCAAATGAACAGCAGACCCTCGAGCGAGCGCAAATTGACCGGCTTGAGGCCTTTGCAGGACGCGTCGAAATCGGCGCCCATGTGCGGCGCATGGACCAGATTGCCTTCGAGGTTATAGGTCCAGGAATGGTAGCGGCAGACGAGGTTGCCGACGGTGGATTTTTCCTCGTCGATCAGGCGCGCGCCACGGTGGCGGCAGACATTGTGGAAGGCTTTGACCTGTTCGTTGTCGTCGCGCACGATCAGGATCGACGATTTGCCGATATCGATGGTCATCACGTCGCCGGCTTCGGGCACGTCGGGTTCGACCCCGACATAGATCCAGTGGCGCGAAAAAATCGCATCCATGTCGGCGTCGAAGATGTCGGGGGAAGTATAAAACGGGGCGTCGAGGCTATGGCCTGGCTTGCGGCCATGCACCAGGGACTGCAGGGTGGACGACGCTTTGTCGAGCACTTCAGGTCTCTCCTCAACGAAAGACACGCGGCGCTGATCCGCCCCGATTGGTAAGTAGACTTGCCCCTTTTGTTTGAACCGGCTTGAAGTGGCGCGACAAGAGATTTAGCTTTTCCGACATAATGTTTTGCGGACACCACGCCCATGGGCAACGGCAAGGCTACTCAGGTCATCGGCTTCATGCTGACAGACCAGTTTTCGATGATCGCCTTCACCGCTGCCCTCGAACCGCTGCGGCTCGCCAACCGGGTCACCGGGCGCAATCTTTACCAGTGGCAACTCTATTCAGCCGATGGGGTGAATGCCGAGGCGTCCAATGGCGTCAAGGTCAGCGTCGAGCACGCGTTCAGGGACGCGCGGGACATCGACGCGGTGGTGGTGTGCTCGGGGGTCGATGTTCAGGCCATCGACCACCGGGTTTTGCTGACCGTGCTGCGGCGCCTGATTAAAGCCGGCGCATCTGCGGGGGCGGTGTGCACGGGCGCCTATGTGCTGGCCAAAGCCGGTGTGCTCGATGGCTATCGCTCGACCATCCATTGGGAGAACCGGGCAGGCATGCAGGCGGATTTCCCGGAATTGGAAATCGGGCAAGAGCTGTTTGAAATAGATCGCGACCGTTTTACCTGCGCGGGCGGCGTCGCGGCAGCGGACATGATGCTTTCGCTGATCAAGCGGGACCATGGCGCGCTGGTGTCCAATGCGGTCACCGACCAGTTGATCCACCACCGCATGCGCGAAGCAGGCGAGCGACAGCGCATCGATCTGCGCACGCGGCTGGGGGTGGCGGACCCGAAACTGCTGCGGGTGATCGCTTTGATGGAACGCTCGATCGAGCGGCCGTTAACCATCAGCGCCTTTGCCCAAAGCGTGGCGCTGTCCAACCGGCAGTTGGAGCGCCTGTTCGTCCAGCATCTGGGGTGCCCGCCCAACCGGCACTATCTCAAGCTCCGGCTCGATCACGCGTGCCAGTTGCTGCGGCAAACCCGGATGCCGATCCTCGACGTCGCGATCGCCAGCGGCTTCAATTCTGCGTCGTATTTTTCGCAGAGCTTCGTCGGGCATTTCGGTCACAGCCCAAGCGCAGAGCGGAAAAAACTACTGGTGGCGGACTAGCGGTCCGACGTCTCCCACCATGGATTGATCCACGGCACGCTGTTGTCCGGGGGCAGGGGCGTCTTGCCCAGGATCAGGTCCGAAGCTTTTTCGCCTACCATGATGGAAGGGGCATTGAGGTTGCCGTTGGTAATGCGCGGAAAAATCGAGCTGTCCGCCACGCGAAGGCCCTCGACGCCAATGACGCGGCACTCCGGGTCGACCACCGCCATGGGATCGCTGGCACGGCCCATCTTGCAAGTGCCGCACGGATGGTAGGCGCTTTCGGCGTGCCGCCGGATGTGGTCGTCCAGTTCGTCGTCGGTCTGGTACGCGTCGCCCGGCAGGATTTCCTTGCCGCGATAGGGATCGAACGCTTTCTGCCCGAAAATCTCGCGGGTAATCCGGATGCAATGGCGGAAATCGGCCCAGTCCTGGGGCGTGGACATGTAATTGAACTGGATGCGCGGCGGCGCCTTGGGATCACTAGAGCGCAGGGTGACCTGACCGCGTGAAGCCGACCGCATCGGGCCGACATGAGCCTGAAAGCCGTGGCCTTCGGCCGCTGCCTGGCCGTCATAGCGCACGGCGATAGGGATGAAATGGAACTGGATATCGGGGTATTTGACCCCGGCCTTGGAGCGGATGAAGGCAGCGCTTTCGAATTGGTTGGAGGCGCCCAGCCCGTTCTTGAAGACCAGCCATTGCGCCCCGATCAGCGCCTTGCCGAACAGGTTCCAGTGTTTGTACAGCGTGATCGGCTGGATCGACGCCTGCTGGATATAGAGCTCCATATGGTCCTGCAGGTTCGCTCCGACGCCGGGCCGGTCGGCAACAACCGGAATGCCATGCTCGGCCAGCTGGGCCGCCGGGCCGATGCCCGACAGCAGCAGGATTTTCGGCGAATTGATCGAGGAGGCGGCGACTATGACCTCGCGCCGCGCCTTGACGATTTCGACCCGTCCGCCGCGTTCGATTTCAACGCCTGTGGCCCGACCATTCTGGATCACCACCCGGCGGGCATAGCAGGTGACGAGCTGCAGGTTCGCCCGCTTGAGAGCTGGCTTGAGATAGGCATTGGCGACGGACCAGCGGCGGCCCTGCCAGACCGTCTGCTCCATCGGGCCAAAGCCCTCCTGCCTTTCGCCATTGTAATCGTCGGTCAGCTCGAACCCGGCCTGTTTGCCAGCGTCCACAAAAGTCTTGAACAGCGGATTATCGCGCTTGCCGCGGGTGACATGCAGCGGGCCAGCATTGCCGCGACGGTCGGGATCGCCGCCGTGGGGCCCGGGGTGCCAATTTTCCATGCGTTTGAAATACGGCACGACATCAGCATAGCCCCAACCGGCGGCCCCGCTTTCGGCCCAGTGGTCGTAGTCGTGGGCGTGGCCGCGCACATAGACCATGCCGTTGATCGAGGATGAGCCGCCGATCACCTTGCCGCGCGGCACGCCCAGCGTCCGGCCGCCCAGATGCGGTTCGGGTTCGGAGCGAAAGCCCCAATCGTAGCGCGGCATGTTCATGGGGTAGCTGAGGGCGGCGGGCATCTGGATCAGGGGGCCGAAATCGCTGCCGCCAAATTCGAGCACGATGACTGAATGCTTGCCGTCTTCGCTGAGGCGTGCCGCCATGGCGCCGCCGGCCGAGCCCGAACCGATGATGACGAAATCAGCTTCCATGCAGCGTGCTCCTAGTAGGCGGCGGTGACCGGCCCTGTGGCGACATAGACGGACTTGATCTGGCTGTAATGATCGAGCGCGGCGCGGGAGTTTTCGCGGCCGACGCCGGACTGCTTGACCCCGCCAAAGGGCGCCTCGACCGGAGTGATGTTGTAGGTATTGATCCAGCAGGTGCCGGCTTCGAGTTGGCCGATGACGCGATGCGCGCGGGCGAGGTCGGACGTGAACACGCCGGCAGCGAGGCCAAATTCGGTGGCGTTGGCGCGGGCGATGACATCGGCTTCGTCGGTAAAACCCAGCACGGCCATGACGGGGCCAAAAATCTCCTCGCGGGCGATGCTCATCTCGTCGGTGACATCGGCAAACACCGTCGGCTCGACGTAAAAGCCGGAATTCTGGTTGGGCGGCACGCGACCGCCGATCAGCAGTTTGGCGCCCTCGGCTTTGCCGGCTTCGATATAGCCGAGCACTTTGTCGCGCTGGGCCTCCGAAACCAACGGGCCGACTTGCGTTTTTTCATCGAGCGGATCGCCGATAATGGCGTTGGCTGTGCGCGACACGAGTCGATCGAGGAATGTCGGTCGGATGGCGTCGTGCACGAAGACACGGGTGCCGTTGGAGCAAACCTGGCCCGATGAATAGAAATTGGCGTTGATCGCGGCGCTGACGGCGCTGTCGATATCGGCGTCATCGAAGATGATCAGCGGCGATTTCCCGCCCAGTTCCATGGTGACGTGACGCATGCCCGAGGCTGCCGCGGCATAGACCTTCTTGCCGGTAGCAACCGAGCCGGTGAGCGACACCTTTGCGACGCGGGGATCGGTGATTAGCGCACCACCGACATCGCCATAGCCCTGCACGACGTTGAACAGTCCAGCGGGGGCGCCGGCTTCGATCAGGATTTCCGCCAGTTTGAGCGCGCCCAGCGGCGTCACCTCGGATGGCTTGAAGATCATGGCATTGCCGCAGGCCAGAGCCGGTGCGGCTTTCCAGCAGGCGATCTGGGTCGGGTAGTTCCACGCGCCGATGCCGACGCAAACGCCAAGTGGCTCGCGGATGGTGTAGACGAAGTCGCCGCCAAGCGGGATGGTTTCGCCGGTCAGCGTGGCGGCGAGGCCAGCAAAATATTCGAGCGCATCCGCGCCGGAGGCGGCATCGGCGACAAGGGTTTCCTGGATCGGCTTGCCAGTATCGATCGTCTCGATTTCGGAGAGTTCGGCATTGCGCTCGCGGATGATGTCGGCCGCCTTCCGCAAGACCCGGCCACGCAGCACCGGCTTGAGCGCACCCCATTCCTTTTGCGCGCGCTTGGCTGAGGCCAAGGCCAACTCGATCATCGCAGGCGTCGCCGAGTGCAGCCGCGCGACGATTTCACCGGTCGCTGGATAGACGCATTCGATCAACCGGCCGGCGGTGTCCTCGACATAGCGGCCATCGATGAAATGGCTGGCCTGGGGCTGTACGTCGCGCATCATTGATCCCTTGGAAAACGCTTGCTCTGTTCGAGCACATTGAGGTCCATGTGATTGCGCATGTAGCGCTCGGACGCCTGCTGCAGGGGCTGGAAATCCCACGGGTAATAGGACCCGTTGCGCAGGGCAGCATAGACCACATGCCGCCGCGCCTGGCTGGCACGAACGTCGGCATCATAGGCATCGAGGTCCCAATATTGCCCAGCCATCGCAGCAAACTGCGCGATCGTATCAGCATGGTCCGGTTCGGACGCCAGATTGGTTAGCTCATGCGGATCGTTG
>Ga0247806_10000382_pt1 | contig 28749 bp, 14 predicted proteins | sample UWRJL059202B1_FD_179935 | JGI IMG/M metagenome (GOLD analysis project Ga0247806, IMG submission 179935) | Plant litter microbial communities from Arlington Agricultural Research Station in Wisconsin, United States - UWRJ-L059-202B-1 | ecosystem: Environmental > Terrestrial > Plant litter >... | reverse complement strand
ATGTGCAAATCCGTTTTGAGCAGGCGACAACTGCTGAGCTGATCCTGACCGACCTGCAAGGCAAAACACTTTCAGCAACAGCGGTTTCCGGACTGACGGCAACGATTTCACTCGAGGTGCTTCCGGCAGGAACTTACTTGCTGAATATTCGCAGCGGGAACCAGAACGGTGTGCGCCGCATCGTTAAATTGTAATGCAAAACTATTTTCCGTTGCACGGGTCGTGGAAGCCATCTGTGCAACGGACATTTTAACACCGGAAGCGGCGATACGACAGACGCATTCCCGCATATATCCTTTCTTATAACTTGCAAATTATGAATTCACCGAAAAACGTATTGATGAAAACGATTTTTACAATCTTCCTCTGCCTGCTGGGGGTTACAGTCATCTTCGCACAGGAACAACCTGCCGCGAAGATTAGCGAAAAGGATTTCTTTCTGAGTGAAATGGACAGTACAGCTACCTATTTCACGTACACATCTGAAGATCAGATTGCCTCCGCAACGACCCAAAAGCGCGATGCTTCGGGGACCTGGTACAATGTCGCCAAGGCGGATTATACCTACAACAATGCAGATCAAATCACGGAGGTCGCCATATCAGATTGGTCGGTAGTTACCGGATCGTGGCAGAACAAAGAACGCCGCCAGTTCAGCTATACAGCAGGTGGAGAGCTGGAGGTCAACCTGTACCAGCTGTGGGACGGTGCCTGGGTCGATTTCAACCGCGCTACCTATTATTTCAACCTTCCCGGCGAGCTGGCGGACAGCATGATCCTGCAACACTGGAACAGTACTTCGACGGCATGGGAACCGGAGGGCCGTTGGGTGTATACCTGGAATTCCTCAGACCTGCTGGAAAGACAGATTTATTCGACGATGTACAACGCCACCGAATGGCAGGTACTGAGCCGGGATACAATGACCTATACCGCTTTCGGGGAGATCGCGCAATCCGTGCATGCCATATATCTCGCGCCGCAATGGATCAGCTCCAGCCGGATGACTTATACCTACAATGCCGACGAGCTACTGACTCAGACCGACATACAAAACTATAATACGCAGGCCGGTACGTGGCAAGGCATACAGCGGATCACTTATACGTACAATCCGGACAACTCCCTGCACCAGGAAATCCTTTCCTCGTTTGATGAAGCGCTCGGCTCGTATGTTCCTTTTAGTCGAGACACTTATTTCTACGGTGCTTATTTCCTCGGATTGGATGAAGAAGCATTTGCAACAGTCGAAGTCTTCCCAAACCCGACACAGGCCGATGTGCAGATCCGTTTTGAGCAGGCGACAACTGCTGAGCTGATCCTGACCGACCTGCAAGGCAAAACACTTTCAGCAACAGCGGTTTCCGGATTGACGGCGACGATTTCACTTGAATCGCTTCCGGCAGGGACTTATTTGCTGAACATCCGCAGTGGGAACCAGAATGGTGTTCGCCGCATCGTTAAATTGTAAGCTGAACCTATTATTTCCGTTGTGTTGAAGACTTTTCAATCGGCACAACGGATTTTTCAACCGCGGAACGGCTTCTCAGTGTCACCGCCTGTAGACTGAAATGATGCATTCAACTAAACAAATGCTTATGAAAACAATTTTTACAATTTTCCTGTGTTTACCTGGATTTACGGTCCTTTTTGCACAGGAGCAACCTGCTGCGGTAATCCATGAGTCAAACCTGGACACGACCTTCACAGACAGTACAATCATCTTTTATACCTACACGGCAACGGATAAACCCGGGACCACGACTACCCAGCGGCTCGATGATTCGGGGAATTGGCAAAACCAGGTCCGTTCGGTCTATAGCTATGATAACGCGGATCGCCTGACGCAAATCATGACATCTGACTGGAGTGTCGGCGAACAAGCCTGGCTGGATGCACGTCGCAATACGATTACGTATACACCGTCCGGTCAGCGGGCGATTAACCTGTTACAGACTTATGGAACGAATGTATGGGGTGATAACGAATGGTACAATTACAATCGCGAAATATGGCATTACAGCACGGAAGAAATGGCAGACAGCATGTCTTTCATGATGTGGAATGCAGATACGTGGGAATCGACCTATAAGTGGGTCTACACCTGGAATGGCGATTTGCTCATGGAAGACGTTTTTTTCGTTTTTGCAGAGGGCGTCTGGAAGCTCAACTCGAAAATCAACAATACCTATACGGCTTTCGATGCGCCTGAAGTAGCTACGCGTTACTTGTATACTGACAATACGTGGGTTCCCTTTGACCGGCATACATACGACTACAATGGAGAGCAGTTGTCGATGATCCGAACCGAATTTTACAATGCGGGCCCGGGCATGTGGATATATGCATATAGACGTAGGATGGATTACCATGCAGATGGCATATTGCACCAGCAGATCTACGAGGTTTACGACGGGGACAACAATCCTTTCATAGTTTTATATCGCGATACTTATTTCTACGGTCCTTATGCCCTCGGATTCGGGGAAGAAGCATTTGCAATAGCCGAAGTGTTCCCAAATCCGACACAGGCCGATGTGCAGATCCGTTTTGAGCAGGCGACAGTTGCTGAGCTGATCCTGACCGACCTGCAAGGCAAAACACTTTCAGCAACAGCTGTTTCCGGAATGACCGCAACAGTTTCGCTCTCAGCGCTTCCGGCCGGAACGTATTTGCTGAACGTGACGAATGGCAGTCAGTCGGCAACGAAGCGCATTGTGAAGCACTGACCCTTTTTTTAGATTCCCAATAATTCTTAAATCACGGGAAACCAGGAAACAAAACGACATGGCTGGCGGTTAAGATGAAGTATCTTAAAAACAAAAAGTCATGGATAGTATCAATAAAAATCAACCCGAAGAAAACCGCGCGGACCTGAACAACGCTGAAGCAGTTGCGAAGATCAGGGAACTGGCGGGCAAAGCCAAAAGCTGTTTTTTCTGTACAGCAGTGGCCACCGGCGGATCGAATGGATCCCGGCCGATGAGCGTTCAGACCATCGACGACAGCGGGAATCTGTGGTTCCTGAGTGCGAGCGACAGTCACAAGAACCTGGAAATTGCGCGGAATCCGGAGGTAAAGCTCTATTTTCAGGGTTCTGCGCACTCCAATTTCCTGCAATTGGAAGGGAAAGCAACAATTTCCACGGATGCTCAGAAGATTAAGGAGTTGTGGGAACCGGTGCTGAAAACCTGGTTTACCGAAGGAGAAAATGATCCGCGGATCACAGTGATTCGTTTCACGCCTTCCGCAGGGTATTACTGGGACACGAAACATGGCAATGCAATTGCCGGGATCAAAATGTTGATTGGCGCCGCGATCGGCAAAACCCTCGACGATTCGATCGAAGGAACGATTGCCGTTTAAAAGTTTAAAGCTGCAAGGCGGAAAGGACAAGTAAGCCCTTTCCGTCTTCCGCTTTTTCATCCCCAACTCAGGTTAAATACGATCCCCATCCAGCAAATTTCCCAATCCGCCGAGGATGCTTCCTTCTTCTTTGCGACCGCCACCGGGCGAGCCGTAAGACATGATGCGGGAAGCCAGGCGGGAAATCGGAAGTGTTTGCAGCCAGATCTCTCCGGGTCCGCGCAGCGTAGCGAAGAAAACACCCTCGCCGCCGAAGATCGTGTTTTTGATGCCGCCGACAAACTGGATGTCGTAGTCGATCTCCTGGGAATAGGCGACAATGCAGCCGGTATCGACACGCAACACTTCGCCGTGTTTCAAAGTCCTCCGGATGATATGTCCGCCTGCGTGACAGAAAGCCATGCCATCACCTTCAATCTTTTGCATGATAAAACCTTCGCCACCGAACAGCCCGGTTCCGAGCTTGCGCTGAAATTCAATGCCGACAGCTGCGCCTTTGGCGGCACAGAGGAAGGAATCTTTCTGGCAGATGATCTTTCCGCCGAAAGCGCTGAGGTCGATCGGGATGATTTTCCCGGGATAGGGTGATGCAAAAGCGACTTTTGCTTTGCCGCCGCCCGTATGTGTATATGCAGTCATGAACAGGCTTTCACCGGTCAGCAGGCGTTTCCCCGCGCCGAGCAACTTGTTGAAAAAGCCGCCTTTTTGTTCGGATCCGTCCCCGAAGATCGTTTCCATTTGGATCCCTTCGTCCATGTACATGAAGGCGCCTGCTTCGGCGATCACGGTTTCCTGGGGATCGAGCTCGATCTCGACACATTGCATTTCATTGCCGAGGATCTCGTAGTCTATTTCGTGGTTCGTTTTCATACGTGTTTTGTTTGCAGTGATTTTCAAATTTACAAATTAACCGGAGACGATGCGGCCTGCTTTGTCAGGGATGATTTTTTGCACCGGCAAGTTGGTGCACGATGACAAATAAGCTTTACACAATTGATTCGCTGTTGTTTACCTGTTTTGAAGGAGCCGGATAGATTGAAATCAATTTTACGTTGTAATTAACAGCCTAATTTTTCAAGTTGTTAAAAAATCAAAACAAATTGGGGATAATTTTTTCCTTGAACTCCTATTCGAAATCGTTTGTCCCTAAAAATTGACACCTTAATAATATAGTGACTAACGGTCTTCGTCGGGCGTGCGATGTTATCCGATCAAATGCCATTTTCAGGCGATGATTTATTGCTTATTAAAAAAAGCGTGCGATTTGATTTTTGACGTTGCCCGTAGTGAACTTTCGGGTAAGTTCCGGTCTGTTCGCAGTCCTTGTTTTTATAGTTTGTAACGCATCTAAAAATCCGCATTCCTTTGGATGGACTGTAAAATTAAGGGATAGGAAGGATTCAGGCACGTAGGATCGCGGGTCAGCAATCGCACCTCCGAAGCGGAAGGAATTGTACCGCGCCGCGGTGACCAATGCGATGTATTTGGATACTTCCGGAACGCACTCACGGTTTTCCGGGATCAACCCTTGGAATCTCAACGTTACAAATAAGTTTAAATTGTGCAATACATAACAAAATGCGTAAATTTTTTGACCGGATATAAAGAATTTCTGCTACCTTACTTAACCTACAATTCGTAGTTTGTAAATACTGCTTCTTCAAAAAAGAACTACTTTTGTACCAAAATTTCAGACTATGCGCCTCTCGTCTACGAATGATTCACGCGGATTAGCCTTTCCCAAGCACCGCCAATCGACCTTTTTTTCCAGCACATTCAGCCTGCTGGCCATCTGCCTTTTTTTAGCTGCAGGGACCTTTGCACAGCAGGTACCGCTTGACATTCGCACGCCAAGAGGCGGTAGCGGCTGGCCAGGCTCGGATTTTCTCCCCTCCAAAAATGGTGCCGGTTCACTTGGACAGATTTATAATCAGACGAGGTGCGGACTGAATTATGCTACGGCATCCAAGCGTCTGGGGCAACGTTTCTCCCCGGCAGGCGAGATGCAGCCGGTCACGGTCAATATCCCGTTCACGCCTTGTGCAACGGCAGCGAACGGCCATATCGAGAAAGCATATATCTGGTGTACGGCCTCCGGGAACGGCGTACCAATCAACATTACAGTTACAAATCCTGCGGGCGCATCGCAGGTTTTTGCGATGGATATCATTGGTAATGCGGATGATAAATGCTGGGGTTATGCCGGCACATATTCTTACAGGGCGGATGTAACGGCGATCGTTACGGAAACTGGAGATTACGACATCAGCGGCTTCCCAACGGGACTTACAGATTTTGAAAATGATGTGGACGGAATGGTCATGATGATCATTTATACCGATCCGACAGCTAATTACGAAGGAACATTGGTCATTCATGACGGAGCGGTCAGGATTCCGGCTTCCACAACAGCGAATTTTGCCGTAGACGGTTTCAGCGCCTGTGCCAATGCCAGCAGCGCGACAGCCTTTCTGGCAGTTGCCGATTTGCAGCAGGACCCTATCGAAGGGCTCGTCATGAATGGCAGCCCGGCGACATTTACGCCGAGCATGTGGAATTTCGTGGAAACAGCAACGACCGTAACAGCAGGACAATCCACAGCTCCTTCCAGTCTTCTTGCTTCTTCGGATTGTTATGCCTTGTGCATGGCCGGGATGTACTTCCGCACGAATTGTATGACCTGTCCGCCAACGCCTTCGCCGATGGTGCTCACAACAACTACGACAACCACTACCTGCGGCGCATGCGTCGGTACAGCTACCGTAACACCTTCAGGAGTACCGGGTCCTTATACTTACCAATGGCTGCCTTCCGGTGGAAACGCAGCAACAGCAACAGGTCTTTGCGCCGGCACATATACAGTGACCGTAACCGGAAGCTGTACGGTGCAAACCGATACCATCGAGATCACAGAAACGGGGATTGCGGTCACAACGCCAACCATCACCCATGTTTCCTGTTTCGGGGCCAACAATGGATCTATTTCTTTGTCGGTAACTGGTGGTTTTCCACCTTATACCTATAACTGGTCACCGCTTGCTTCGACCTCTTCCACGGTTACAGGTCTCGCTCCGGGAACTTATACAGTTGTCATCACCGATTCCAGGGGTTGTGAGAACACGGAGACTTTTACAATTACACAGCCGACTGTGCTTGCCGCAACGGTTACCGCTTCCACGAACGTGTCGTGTAACGGCGGTTCCAATGGTACGGCAACAGCCAGCGCAACGGGTGGAACAACACCTTATACCTATGCATGGTCACCGGCAGGTGGCACGGCAGCAACTGGCACAGGTCTGTCAGCAGGAATTTCGACTGTAACCGTCACAGATGCCCGCGGATGTACGGCAACAGCAACGCGCAATATTACACAACCGCCTGTATTGACGGCAACGATCTCCGCAACCACGAATGTTGGTTGTAATGGCGCATCGACTGGTTCTGCAACGGTAACTGCCGGCGGCGGAACAGGACCTTATACATATGCATGGGCACCAACCGGTGGCACAGCAGCAACCACGACCGGTCGTCTGGCAGGAACTTATACGGTAACTGTCACAGATGCCCGCGGATGTACCGCAACTGCAACGGCGACGATCACTGAACCACCTGTGCTGACCGCAGCGATTACAGCTTCCAGCAATGTAACCTGCAACGGCACATCTACAGGTTCGGCCACGGTAACGCCAACCGGCGGTACTGCACCTTATACTTACGCATGGGCACCAACCGGTGGCACAGCAGCAACCACGACCGGTCGCCCGGCAGGAACTTATACAGTGACTGTCACAGATGCCCGCGGATGTACGGCAACAGCAAGCGTAACGATTACACAACCAACGGTATTGACCGCTACGATCACGGCTTCCACGAATGTACTGTGTAATGGCGGCACGACCGGTTCAGCAACAGTTACTGCGGGTGGCGGCACGGCCGGTTATACATACAGCTGGGCGCCAACCGGCGGCACGGCGGCAACAGCAACCGGTCTGGCATCAGGAACTTATACAGTAACAGTCACAGATGCGAATGGATGTACGCGTACTGCGACCGCAACGATTACACAACCAACGGTATTGACCGCGACGATTACAGCCTCTACCAACGTAGGTTGCAATGGCGGATCGAACGGTAGTGCGACAGTAACTGCGGGCGGTGGTACGACAGGATATACCTACAGCTGGGCACCAGCCGGCGGCACGGCCGCGACGGCAACCGGTCTGACTGCCGGAACTTACACGGTGACGGTTACTGACGCGAACGGATGTACGCGTACTGCGACCGCAACGATTACAGAACCTGCGGTATTGGCCGCGACGGTTAGCGCAACGACCCCGGTTTCCTGCAATGGCGGATCTAATGGAACAGCTACGGCAAGTCCGACAGGCGGCACAGCACCTTATACTTATGCATGGTCGCCGACAGGAGGCACAGCAGCAACAGGAACAGGTCTTTCAGCAGGAGCTTATACAGTTACCGTGACGGATGCCCGCGGATGTGTGGCAACTGCCACAACTACGATTACGCAACCGACCCCATTGACCGCAGCGATTACAGCTTCCACAAATGTAGGCTGTTTCGGCGCATCTACCGGTTCGGCAACTGTAACCCCGGGCGGCGGCACGGCAGGATATACTTATTCCTGGGCTCCGACAGGTGGTACAGGTGCAACAACGACCGGTCGTCCGGCAGGCACTTACACCGTAACTGTTACGGATGCCAGTGGATGTACGACCACAGCAACCGTAACGATCACACAACCTGCTGCATTTACAGCTACGATAACAGCCAACATTCCGGTTTCCTGTAACGGTGGATCCGATGGTTCAGCAACCGTTACCCAAACCGGTGGCACAGCAGGTTATACTTACAACTGGACACCATCAGGAGGAACAGCGGCGACAGCGACAGGCCTGGCGGCAGGCACTTACACGGCAACCGTAACCGATGTGAATGGATGTACGGCAACAACAACTGTTACGATTGCACAACCAGCAGTACTCACTGCAACAATCGCGGCAACGAATGTCAGCTGTAACGGCGGATCCAATGGTTCTGCAACCGTTACACCTGCGGGAGGCACAGCGGGCTACACCTATAGCTGGGCACCAAGCGGCGGCACAGCAGCAACAGCGACAGGCCTTGCACCGGGAACTTATACCGTTACCGTTACAGACACGCGTGCATGTACAACCACAGCGACAGTTACGATCACCCAACCACCTGTACTCGCAGCAACCATTACGGCTTCCACACAGGTTTCCTGCAACGGTGGCACCAATGGAACAGCGACAGTCACGCCAACTGGCGGAACTGCTCCTTATACCTATAGCTGGGCGCCAAGTGGCGGAACAGCAGCAACGGCAACAGGTTTGGCTGCAGGGACATATACCGTTACCATTACAGATGCGCGCGGATGTATAACTACAGCAACTGTTACGATTATACAGCCTGTCCCACTTACGGCAGCAATTACTGCCTCAGCAGATATCGCTTGCCCGGGTGCCGCAAATGGCTCGGCAACGGTTACACCAGCAGGTGGCACACCAGGTTACACCTATAACTGGGCACCGAGTGGTGGCACAGCGGCAACTGCAACAGGATTGGCTGCAGGCACCTATACAGTAACCGTGACCGATGCTTCGGGTTGTGTCACAACGGCTACCGTAACGATTACACAACCAACGAATTTCATCGCAACGATCACCGCTTCGACGAATGTCAGCTGCAACGGCGGATCCAATGGGTCGGCAACCGTTACCCAGACCGGCGGCACACCAGGCTATACGTATAGCTGGGCACCGAGTGGTGGCACAGCGGCAACCGCAACAGGATTGGCAGCGGGAACTTATACCGTAACAGTTACAGATGCGAACAGCTGTACGACCACAACAACCGTTACGATCACACAACCTCCGGTACTTACAGCGACAATTGCTGCAACCAATGTGGGTTGTAATGGCGGATCCAATGGCTCAGCAACCGTTACGCCTGCGGGTGGCACGGCAGGTTATACCTATAGCTGGGCACCAAGTGGCGGAACAGCAGCAACGGCAACAGGCCTGACTCCCGGGACCTATACCGTAACCGTAACCGACGCGCGCGGATGTGTCACAACGGCAACCGTAACGATTACCGAGCCAACAGTACTGGCGGCAACCGTTACAGCTTCGACGAATGTCAGCTGTAACGCGGGAGCCAATGGAACAGCAACTGTCACACCAACCGGTGGAACAGCACCTTATACTTATAACTGGTCACCAACAGGAGGCACGGGTGCAACGGCTACAGGCCTGCCTGCCGGAACTTATACCGTAACCGTAACCGACGCGCGCGGATGTACAACGACAGCAACCGTAACGATTACCCAACCGGTTATCCTTACTGCGGCAATTACTGCTTCAGCAAACCTGGCCTGTCCGGGCGTGGCGAATGGCTCTGCAACAGTTACACCAGCTGGCGGTACACCGGGCTATACCTATAACTGGGCACCAACGGGAGGAACGGCTGCAACCGCAACAGGATTGGCAGCAGGAACCTATACAGTAACCGTGACCGATGCTGCGGGTTGTGTCACAACAGCAACCGTAACCATTACACAACCAACGAATTTTATTGCAACGATTACGGCTTCGACAAATGTCAGCTGTAACGGTGTTGCCGATGGTTCGGCAACTGTCAGCCAAACAGGCGGTACACCAGGATACACCTATAGCTGGTCACCAACGGGTGGAACGGCTGCAACAGCTACCGGTCTGGCTGCGGGAACATATACCGTGACCGTTACAGACGCGAACAGTTGTACAACAACCGCAACTGTTACCATTACACAACCAGCAGTACTGACTGCGGCAATTACAGCACAAACGACGACTTCCTGTAACGGAACATCAGACGGGACAGCGACGGTGACTCCTGCGGGCGGAACAGCACCTTATACTTATAGCTGGTCACCAACAGGTGGCACAGGCGCTACGGGCACAGGTCTGGCAGCGGGAACTTATACGGTTACAATTACCGATGCACGTGGATGTACAACAACCGCGACAGTTACCATTGTACAACCTGCCGTACTGGCAGCGACGATCACAGCATCTACACAGCCCTCCTGCAATGGTGGAGTAAACGGAACAGCGACCGTAACACCAACAGGTGGAACAGCACCGTATACGTACAGCTGGTCGCCAACAGGCGGTACAGGTGCGACAGGAACAGGTCTGGCAGCCGGAACGTACATCGTTACCGTCACAGATGCGCGTGGTTGTACAACGACCGCGACAGTCACGATCACACAGCCAGTAATCCTCACAGCCAATATTACAGCTTCTACAAACCTGACCTGCCCTGGCGGATCCAACGGATCGGCAACAGTAGCAGGTGCGGGAGGGAATGCGCCTTATACTTACAACTGGACTCCTGCGGGAGGAACCGGTGCAACAGCAACTGGTTTGACTGCGGGAACTTATACTGCAACGGTTACCGACGCAACGGGCTGTACAGCAACTGCGAATGTTACGCTGACTCAACCGCCTGCATTGACGGCGACTATTGCGGCTTCTACGAATGTAAGCTGTAATGGTGCATCCGATGGCTCAGCAACTGTAGCCGCAGGCGGAGGAACACCCGGATATACGTATAACTGGGCACCAACCGGCGGAACAGGAACAACAGCTTCAGGTCTGGCAGCCGGAACTTATACAGTAACCGTTACGGATGCAAACGGCTGTACGACGACTGCAACCTATACCGTAACACAACCGGCGGTATTGACAGCAGCAGTTACAGCTTCCACCAATGCTTCCTGCAACGGCGGAACGAATGGAACTGCTACCGTGACGCCAACAGGCGGAACAGCACCTTATACCTACAGCTGGTCACCAACAGGTGGAACCGGTGCAACGGGAACAGGACTGGCTGCGGGAACCTATACAGTTACTGTGACAGATGCACGCGGATGTACAACAACAGCGACAAGAACGATTACAGAACCAACGGCATTGACCGCAACCATTACCGGAACCACACCGGCTTCCTGTAATGGCGGCACGAATGGTACAGCGACTGTTACGGCTTCAGGCGGAACAGCAGGCTATACTTATAGCTGGTCACCAACCGGCGGAACAGGATCAACAGGAACAGGTTTGGCAGGCGGAAGTTACATTGTAACAGTGACCGACGCCAACGGCTGTACGACAACAGCTACGGCGATTGTCGCACAACCAACAACACTGGCCGCGACGATTACTTCTTCCACCAATGTCATCTGTAACGGCGGTACGAATGGTGAAGCGACAGTGGCAGGTACAGGCGGAAACGCACCTTATACCTATGCGTGGTCTCCAACCGGAGGCACGGGAACAACAGCAACGAACCTGGCAGCAGGAACCTATACAGCAACGATTACGGATGCGACAGGTTGTTCGGCATTTGCCAATGTCACCATCACGCAGCCGGCAGCAGTAAGTGGGACGATCACCGTTTCCACGAATGTATCCTGCAACGGTTCATCCGACGGATCGGCAACCGTAGCGGGCGCGGGCGGAACAGCACCTTATACCTATGTATGGGCGCCAATCGGCGGAACGGGAGCTACAGCCACAGGCTTGCCTGCCGGAACTTATACGATCACGATCACAGATGCAAATTCCTGTACGGGAACAGCAACACATACCGTTACACAACCAGCCGTGTTGACTGCGGCGATCACTGCTTTCGCGAATGTGAGCTGCAACGGCGGAGCGAACGGGACAGCAACTGTAACAGCAACCGGCGGAACAACTGCCTATAGCTATGCCTGGTCCCCATCCGGTGGAACTGCTGCGGTGGCAACAGGTCTTGCAGCAGGAATCTATACAGTAACAGTTACAGATGCGCGCGGATGTACAACGACAGCAACGCGCACAGTTACCGAGCCGGCAGTATTGTCAGCTTCGATCACCGCCACGACGAATGTATCCTGCAACGCAGGCTTCAATGGTACAGCAACAGTAACCCCGGTTGGCGGAACAGCGGCATATACGTACGCCTGGTCACCGACTGGTGGTACAGGTGCAACCGGAACCGGCCTTGCCGCCGGATCTTACACGGTGACGGTAACAGATGCCAATGCCTGTACGACGACAGCAACAGCAACGATTACACAACCAACGGTATTGACAGCAGCAATTACAGCAACCACCAACGTATTGTGCAACGGCGGAAACAACGGATCTGCAACTGTAGCGGGTACTGGCGGAACAGGTGCTTATACGTACAACTGGACGCCAACCGGCGGAACGGGTGCGACGACAACGGGTCGCACCGCAGGTGCTTACACCGTAACGATCACAGATGCGAACGGATGTACAGCCACTGCAACAACAACAATTACACAACCGACCGCATTGACAGCCGCAATTACTGCTTCGACCAATGTATCCTGTAACGGCGGAAACAATGGATCAGCAACTGTGGCAGGAACGGGAGGAACGGGTACTTACACGTATAGCTGGGCACCAACCGGCGGTACGGCAACGGTTGCGACAGGATTGGTTGCCGGAGCTTATACCGCAACGGTCACAGATGCGAACGGATGTACAGCGACTGCAACGAGAACGATCACGGAACCGACAGTATTGACTGCTTCCGTAACGGGTTCCACGAATGTAAGCTGCAACGCAGGCGCCAATGGAACAGCGACAGCTACTCCGGTAGGTGGAACAGCACCTTATACCTATGCATGGTCTCCAATCGGTGGAACTGGCGCAACCGGAACAGGGCTTTCAGCAGGTGCTTACACAGTCACGGTAACGGATTTCAATAACTGTACAACGACAGCAAATATTACGATTACTGAACCGGCTGTACTTGCAGCTTCGATTACTGCAACAACAAATGTAAGCTGCAACGCAGGCACAAACGGAACAGCGACAGTAACGCCAACCGGCGGAACAACAGCTTATACATACAACTGGTCCCCAACAGGAGGAACAGGTGCAACCGGAACAGGCCTTTCCGCAGGAAATGCGACTGTAACCGTAACGGATGCGAACGGATGTACAACGACTGCCACGGCGACGATCACAGAACCAACGGCATTGACGGCAGCGATTACAGCTTCTTCCAATGTATCCTGTAACGGCGGATCCGATGGATCAGCAACAGTAACAGGTGCAGGTGGAACGGGAACATATACCTATAACTGGGCACCGACAGGCGGAACGGCAGCTGCGGCCACAGGCCTGGTAGCCGGAACGTATACAGTTACTGTAACAGATGCGAACGGATGTACAGCAACAGCGACTTATACAGTAACGCAACCTGCGGTATTGACGGCGGCGATCACGGCTTCCACCGATGTATCCTGCAACGGTGAAGCGGATGGATCTGCAACAGTAACCGGAACCGGCGGAACAGGTACATATACTTATAACTGGACGCCAAGCGGCGGAACTGCTGCAACAGCTTCAGGTCTCATCGCAGGTGCATATTCGGTTACCATTACCGATGCGAACAGTTGTACGGCGACAGCAACACATACAGTCACAGAACCTGCGGTATTGACGGCGGCGATCACGGCTTCCACCGATGTATCCTGCAACGGAGGTTCAAACGGATCTGCGACAGTTACCTCAAGCGGCGGAACAGCACCTTATACCTACAACTGGTCACCAACCGGCGGAACAGCGGCCACAGGAACAGGCCTCGTAGCAGGAACTTATACCGTTACAGTAACAGATTTCAATGCCTGTACGACCACAGCGACCATAACGATCACAGAACCTGTAGTACTGGCTGCAACGATTACGGCAACAACCAATGTATCCTGTAACGGCGGCGCCAATGGTACTGCAACAGTTACCCCAACCGGCGGAACAACTGCTTATACCTATGCATGGGCTCCGACCGGCGGGACAGCAGCGACCGGAACAGGACTTGCCGCAGGATCGTATGTAGTAACCGTGACGGATGCGAATGCGTGTACGACTACAGCGACAACAATCATCACAGAACCAGCGGCACTCACAGCTGCCATGACAGCGACAACAGATGTGTCCTGTAACGGCGGATCCAACGGTGAAGCAACAGTAAGCGGATCCGGTGGAACCGGTGCATATACCTACAACTGGGCTCCGACGGGCGGAACAGCGGCTACGGCAACAGGACTTATCGCGGGAACTTATACCGTAACGATTACGGATTCGAATGGCTGTACAGTTACATCGAGCGCAATAATCAATGAGCCTGCGGTATTGACGGCAACAATCACAGGATCTGTGAACGTATCCTGCAACGGCGGATCAGACGGCGTAGCGATCGTGACTCCTGCGGGCGGAACCATTCCATACGATTACCTCTGGTCACCGGGCGGAAGTACGACAGCAACAGCGACAGGTCTTTCAGCAGGTGTTTATAACGTAACTGTAACAGATGCGAACGGTTGTTCGGCAACGGCAACACATACAGTAACACAACCTGCGGTATTGACGGCAGCAGTTACGGCCACAACAGATGTATCCTGCAATGGCGGATCAGACGGAACAGCTACGGCAACTCCGGCCGGTGGAACAATTCCTTACACTTATGACTGGGCACCAACCGGTGGTACGGCAGCTACTGCTACAGGTCTTGCTGCAGGTGTTTACACAGTAACTGTAACCGATGGAAATGCCTGTACAACCACTGCATCCACGACGATCACTGAGCCGGATGTACTCGCAGCAACAATCACAGCAACAACCAATGTATCCTGCAACGGCGGATCAGACGGAACAGCGACCGTAACGCCAACCGGCGGAACAACGGCTTATACCTATGCATGGGCTCCGACAGGAGGAACAGCTGCAACAGGAACAGGTCTTTCCGCAGGAACTTATACGGTAACGATCACGGACGCGAATGCCTGTACAACGACTGCCGATGCAACGATCACCGAACCGGTAGTATTGACCGTAGCTGAATCCGGAAACACACCGGTTTCCTGCAATGGCGGATCAGACGGAGAAGCAACAGTCACACCAAACGGTGGAACATTCCCTTACACCTATGCATGGACTCCGACAGGCGGAACAGCTGCAACAGCAACAGGTCTGGCAGCGGGAACTTATACCGTAACCGCAACGGACGCCAATAACTGTACAGCTACAACAAACATTACGATTACAGAACCTACGTTGTTGACAATCGCAGCAGGAGCAATCACAGATGCTAGCTGCAACAGCTTTGCAGATGGCGAGGCGACGGTAAGCGCAGCCGGCGGAACAGGAACGATTACGTATGCCTGGTCGCCGATTGGCGGAACAGCTGCAACAGCGACAGGTCTGCCAGCAGGTATTTACACCGCTACAGCGACGGATGCGAACGGTTGTCAGGCAAGTATACCGATGACGATTGCTGAGCCAGCCCTGCTGGTCGTAACGCTCGATACAATGATCGCGGTTTCCTGCAATGGCGGATCCGATGGAGAAGCGACAGTCATCTCAACAGGTGGAACTGCGCCTTACCTGTATGTATGGTCGCCAACAGGTGGAACTGCTGCTACGGCAACAGGATTATCCGCAGGGATGTACGAAACAGAAGTGACGGACAACCACGGTTGCGTAACGCAATTCCAGGTGATCGTGACAGAACCGGATGTACTGGATGCAGATACGACCGTAATCGATCCATTGTGTAATGCTGCTGCGGATGGTACTGCGACTGTCAACGTGACCGGAGGAACTGCTCCGTATGCGTATGCATGGTCACCGACAGGCGGATCCAATGCTACGGCAACAGGATTGCCGGCCGGAACTTATACCGTAACGGTAACTGATTTTAACAACTGTACGATGACGAAAAATGTCGTGCTCACCAATCCGGCCTTGCTGGAAGTAACGATGGCAAATGTCGAGGATGTCAGCTGTTTCGGTGCCAATGACGGTGCGATCCAGCCCGCTGTAACCGGCGGCACAGGCGCGATGACTTACAGCTGGACTCCGGCAGGAAATACAGCAGATCTGACAGGACTTACACCTGGAAACTATACGGTGATGGTCACAGATTTCCACAACTGTACGGCAACAGCATCGGCAACAATTGCAGAACCGACCTTGCTGACAGCGACAATCACGGCAACAACAGATGTAACCTGCTTCGGCGGTACGAATGGTGCGGCAACCGTAAGCGGAAACGGCGGTGTTGGTACTTATACGTATGACTGGTCTCCTTCCGGAAATACAAACGCAACGGCTACAGGCATCGGTGCAGGAAATAATACCGCAACCGTAACGGATGAGAACGGATGTACGGCACAAGCCATCGCAATGATCAATCAACCGGCTCCGCTGGTGGTAGCGATCACTGTGAATGATGCCCAGCTTTGTGCAGGAGAATCCCTGACAATGGGAGCAAGTGTTACGGGTGGAACCGGATTCATGACCTACACCTGGTCAGGTGGTTTGCCGGCAACGGATTCCCACGTACTGATCCCGACAGCTTCAGGGAGCTACACCGTAACGGTGGTAGATGAATCGAATTGTGCAGCAACAGCTACGCAGACGATTGTTGTATCTCCGCTGCCACAGGCCTCTTTCTTAACGGCAAATAACTGCATCGGATTGGTAACGAACTTCGACAATACTTCCACAATCTCTACCGGGAACATCGCAGGATATACCTGGGACTTCGGAGACGGAAGCCCTGTAGAAACAACAACAGATGTATCCCATTTGTATGCAGGTGCAGGAACATACAACGTGTCTTTAACGGCAACAAGTGTAATGAACTGTACATCTACGAGCATCGTGCCAGTAATTGTGCACGCCTTGCCGGTAGTCAGCTTCACAGCGGACAACCCTTCCGGCTGTGCCGATATGTGTGTGAACTTTGCGAACCAGACAACGGTGACTGGATCCACGATCCAATCGGTGAGCTGGGAAGTAGACGGAGTTCCGTTCTCAAACATTCTGAATCCAACCTATTGTTTTCCGAATGCAGGAGATTACACAATTGGTCTGACCGTAACAACAGCCGCCGGATGTACAGCTTCTGCAACAGTAGTAGATTACATTCATGCTGCGCCACATCCGATTGCTGACTTCTACCTGAGCCAGACGAGCATGTCGGTTTACGATGCCTCTGTCCAGGTGACCGATGCTTCTATCAATGCAATTGGTTGGGAATGGCAGATGGGTGACGGTTCAGCCGTTTCCGGACTGCAGCAATTCAGCCACCTCTACGACGAGGTAGGAAAGTATTGCATCGTACTCGAAGTAACTTCCGGAGAAGGATGTACAAACCAGGTTGAAAAATGTATCGACGTGAATGAAGAATCCACGATGTATGTACCGAATGCATTCACCCCGGACGGAAGTGAGATGAACGAAACATTCAAAGTAGCAGGCATTGCGATCAAAGATTTCAAAATGACGATCTACAACCGTTGGGGCAACGTGATCTTTGAAAGCTATGACATCGAAGTAGGTTGGGACGGTACAAGGCCGGATGGCAGCATGTGTCCGAATGATACCTATGTCTACAAAGTCGAAGGAACATTTACAGACAAAAAACCACACGTCATCCACGGACATGTGAGCCTGATCAGATAAAAAACAAACGCATCACGAAGCGCAGATTTTCAATTAAGAGAATCTGCGCTTTTTTGTTTTGTGTAGATTAGGTTGTTTTTTGGGACGGTAAATTGGGTCCTGTTTACAGATCTTTTCCTGGATGATTACATATCGCAATATGGCGATATGTGAATCAACTGGAATGATCCAAACATTTGCTGGATGGATTCCAACACTTACATCATTTTATGAATCCCGGAGATCACACCTTGTAAACTTTTAGGACGCTTGCAAGCGAGTAACAACAGGAGTATTCATGCCGATAGGCAATAGGAATTTCGGCATATCGTGATATAGGGATAAGACGGATCATCTGAAAAATGCTGTTGCTTAACTTTTCAGTCTTTTCACTGAAATACGAATCGCAGGTTCTTCCGCATATCGGCATATCGCGATATACCAGCCAAAGATCATCCCACCACCTGCAAACTCACCGTAAACAAGCTTCCCATACCCAACTCGCTATGTACCGCAATCGAACCATGCTGCGCTTCGATAAACTCCTTGCTGATGGACAGCCCCAAACCGGTACCTGGCTGATTGGTCCCCGGAATCCGGAAATAGCGATCGAATACCTTCCCGAGGTACTGCGGCGCAATGCCCGGACCATTGTCGCGCACCGTAAAATGGAGTTGTTTGTCTTCCGGTATGATGTCCAATGAAACAACGGTATCAGGATGAGAATAACGGATCGCGTTCGAGATCAGGTTGGTCAGTACCCATACCGTTTTGTTACTGTCGGCGTGAACCTTCGGCAGGTTTTCCGGAACATGGATTTCGAGCCGGATACGTTTCTGTTCCGCTTGCATTTTATTGGCATCAATCGCATCATGCAACATTGCGACTGCATCCGCCGGGACGATCGAGAGCTGGATATTTCCGCTTTCGACCTGTGTCATGTTCAGCAGCTCGCCGGTGATCTTCAACAAGCGTTCAGCATCGTCCGTGATGCTTTGCAGCAGTGTACTTTGTTCCTCGTTCAGCGGTCCTACACGCTCATTCCCGAGTAGCTGTAAGCTCATTTGAATCGCGGAGATCGGCGTTTTAAACTCGTGTGAAACGGTGCCGATGAAATTCGTTTTCGCGGCATCGAGCTCTTTATATTCCGTAACGTTCCGGAGCAGGATTACCTGTCCGGTCAGCAGTTTTTCGGTTTCCCCCGTCGGTACGATCGAAATGTCGAGAATCTCCTTTTCAAAATAGCTTTCCCGCCCATGCGCGTAGATCTTCAGTGGTTTTTCGCGGACAACGGGCTGCTGTCCTCCGGCCGTTGCGATGTCACGGATTAACAGGCGAATGAGGTCATTCTGCAACGCAATGTCTTTGCCCGCTTTGCCAATCAGTGCTTCCTCCGGCAAGCCGATGATCTGCAAGGCTTCTTCATTCGCAAAGATCACGATGCCGTGCTCATCGAGTCCAATCACGGGATCGTGCATGTTGTTGATGAGCGTTTCGATGCGCTTCTTCTCCATCATGATCTTTGCGAGGTTGCTGCTGTTGTATTCTTCCAGCTTTTTGGCCATCGTGTTGAAAGACCGCGCGAGGTCTCCAAATTCGTTATGACTTTCGAAATGTACGCGCTCCGTGTATTTTTTCTCGGCGATCTGCCGGATGCTGTTCGTCAGGTCGCGGATCGGATTGGCAATGCCCGAAGGCAGGTTCACCAACAGGATAAAAGCGATCAGAAAGCACAACATGCCCGACACGGCGATCCACAGTGTTGCCGTTTGTGCAGTCTGGTCCGCGAACTCACTCTTGCGCTGAATGGCCTGCATGTTCAGTTCCATGATACTGAACAAAGAAGCTTTGATGGCAAGCGCAAGGCTGTCGGTTTTTTGGTTGCGAAAGTTGTTGAAATCAGTTCGCAGATTTTCTGTCAACTCTTTTTCTCCAATCTCGGTGATCGTCTTTTCCTGCTTTACAAGGTTGCGCTCAAAAACGTCCGCCGCTTTCGGGGTTTTGTCGTCGAGTACAGCCAGCATGCCGTGCGCATATTCGAGCGTATTGTAGTTGTCCTCCAGGATGCTTTCCGTATCGGCTTTCAGCGCGTGGATATAAACCGCGCCGACAACACCCAGCAGGATGATCAGCCCAAACAGCAATCCGACGCCGAGTGTGAGCTTGGTTTTGATCTTCATTCGGATAAAATTATGAGGTCCATGTGGCTGGAAGATAGTTTTTTTAATAATTCGTTGAACACATTGGTCGCGAGAATTACTTTCAGCAGGTTGAGGTGCGGCTTGCCGATGCAGATCGTCGTGATCTTTTCCGCTTCCGCTTTTTCGAGTATTGTTTTCGCGATCGCATTGCTCTTTACCTGGATCAGCTGGGCGCCTGACTCGGTAGCCAGCTTAAAATTGTTGAGCAAATGCCGCTGCTTGTCGAGCGCAATTTTGTCGGCGCTTTCGGCCGGAACCTGCACATAGAGCACGATCCATTGGCTGTTGTAGTAGCGCGCGAGCCGGGCCGTTTTACGGATCACATTTTTAGCCGTTTGCTCATTGCTGCTGATGCAGGCCATGAAACGCTGGTGTTTCAATCCGTCTGTGCGCACGACTTCAGATTCAACCTTGCGTTCCACCTGGGATGCCACCTCCTTCAGCGCCAGCTCCCGCAATTGCAGGATCTGCTCACTCCTGAAAAAATGTTGCAGCGCCGTCAGGATTTTGCCTTGCCCGTAGATCTTCCCGCTTTTGAGCCGTTCGATCAGATCGTCTGCCGTGAGATCGATGTTCACAACCTCGTCTGCCTGGGCCAGGAGCATGTCAGGAATCCGCTCGCGGACAGTGATGCCGGTGATGCGCTTCACTTCCGCATTCAGGCTTTCGATGTGTTGTATGTTGACTGCCGAGATCACATTGATGCCGGCCGCAAGGATTTCCAGCACGTCCTGCCAGCGCTTTTCATTCTGGCTGCCCGCAATGTTCGTATGGGCGAGCTCGTCCACGATCACGACTTCAGGCCGGAGGCTGATGATCGCATGGAGGTCCATTTCTTCCAGCGCTTTACCCTTGTAAAACAATTTTCTGCGCGGAATGATCGTTAAGCCGTCGAGCAACGCATGTGTTTCCGGGCGGTTGTGCGTTTCGATGAAACCGATCTTCGCATCCACGCCGCTTTGCAGCAAAGCGTGTACTTCCTGCAACATGCGGAAAGTCTTGCCCACGCCGGCGCTCATGCCGATGTAAACCTTAAATTTCCCCCGCCTGGATTTCCGGATCAGGTCGAGGAAATGCTGTGCCTGTTGTTCCTGCGTTTGCATATTCCTGGCAGTTACTAAAACCAAACAGTTAGGTTCGCAATACACAGATTTGTCCAGCTGACAGGCGAATCCGAACGGTCGAGGTAAACATTTTTCAGCGAAAAGAACAGGCGGTTTTCGAGCCTGAACATCGCATTGTCCGTAATCCGAAGATTAAAACAAGCGCCCGCACTAAAAGATTCAAATCCGTTGACATTTGTAACCGGAACGACCTGTACGGAAGCAGGATCACTGAAATACTCGAAACGCGCTGCGATCGAGGCGCGTTTCCGGATCTTGTAATCTGCTACAACATTTGCCTGTCCCCAGTAAACTGTGCTTTTCAGCCCAAGGGAATCCTCTTTGTCCTGCCTGCCCGCATAAACACATGAAGTTACGGTCCATTTTTCCTTTTGCCAGATCAGGTACAGATCGGTAAAATAGCGCGTCCGGTTCATCGGTGCCGCAATGGAATATTCGTCGCCGACATACGTGTCCCAATTCAGCAGGAGATTGTTGTTGGGCCGGAATTCGAGCTGTGTTCCGATGGAAAGCGGATTGTTGTTGTCCTGGATCTGTTGCCACCCGTTCAGCACGTACAAATAGCCGCTCCATTTTTCGTTGAAAGGAACGGATAATTTCACGCCGGCCTGGTAATAGGGTACAAATTCAGGCCCAAAGGAACGCGTATACATCAGGTGGTCTTTCGAGATTGCAGATTCGTTTGTATAGGGTGAGCCCAAAATCCCGGCATCGATCCAGATCTCTTTTTTCCGGGATATTTTCACGCCGACATTCGCTTCGATCAGGTTTTTGAGCGAACCCTTTTCCGTCGCGTAATTGTCGTTGACATAAGTCCCGAAACCTGGGACGAGGTGCGCCCGGACATACTTGTTCCTGTATTTCAGATCAATGTAAGCCAGGTTGATATTGATCTCGTTGTGCCTGGCTGAAGACACACAATACGGGCGCAGGGATCCTTCAGGTTCGTTGAAATCGAAGCCATAATAGGTATCGATGAGACCGCCGACAGATAATTTGCCGATCTGAACGGAATCATAATTGTCCGTAATTCCCGTATTTACGACCTGGGCACGAACTGCACCATTCAAAAACAGGAACAGGCAGCCAGCACAAACCTTCATCTTTTTATAACTAATCATGCTACGAATTTACTGATTTATAAATCCAATTGCGGCTGCCTGTCCGAGTCATTACAGCCTGAAAAGCATCGCCACGATAATCCTTGTTTCAGATTTTACGAGGTCAGGTCGCCAGTTGGCAGGTAAGGGTGTTGTTGTAAAACCGGTAGGTGACGTAACTCCTCCAGCTCCTGCAAAATAAGGAACATTGGATTCGCGGTGCACCAATTCAACCCTGAAAGTAATGCTCTGATTGGGTATCCAGTCCAGGTTTGTTGACAAATCCCAACCTTTGAAAAGGTCACCCGGGTTAGCACTGAATGGAAACGCGCCCTCTGTCTGTGTAGGATTGTTGGGATCCGGAAGCGGACTTGCTTCTCCTGTTGGATAAAGAACGAGGTAACGCCCGGGATTGGTCATCACGCCACCGCCTAAAGTCCAGGCAAACTTATTTTTGGCAAACCAAAGTCTGTGGTAAACCATTGCGCTGGCAAAATATTGCGCCGGTCCCTGCGTGCTGTCCCCGTTTTTTAACCCATTAACGCCTCCGCCTTTTTCGAAGCCGAAATCTGCAGTCATGGAGAAAGCAGCCTTGCTGATCCCTTTCGATTCAGGTTTGTTCAGGTAACGCACCAACAAGCTGTTGTCTGAGTGGAAGCGTTTTCTCTCGGGTAATCCGCCGGCATCAGTTCCGTAATAGTTGTTGGTAAGCAATTTGAGTTTGCTGTTGGGCATCCAGGTGATATTTCCTCCAATTCCAGGCATTGCATTGAATTTCCCGTAACTCTGCCATCCGTTAATAATCCATGGCTCTATTTTCAAGTGTTTCGTAGGATGAATCTGAACCCTCAATCCATTGAAAAACCAAGGCGTATTGTCGGAGGTAAAAGAAGCCTGGTATTCCCAGTTTTCAGCCTGGTAATAGGAATTCAGTCCGATGTAGGACATGAACATTCCGGCGTCGACATTAATGCCATACATTTTATTGATGTGGTATCCGGCATATGCCTCGCTGAGATAGCGATATACGTTGGCCAGCTGATATTGGCCGCGGTAGGGGCTTACATCATTTCTCGGAACCACAATTGAACGTGTGCCGAATTGGGTCATCACCCTTGCCCGCGCATTTTTATATGTGAAATCCCCTCCGAAATGCAGCGCGGATAACTGTACCTCATTATTTCTTGCCAATGCTGTTGAACCAACTACGGTGTTGTCATTCGGGTTGTTAAAAGAATGGGTGTAATTTACATCTAGGAAGACGCTGGGCACGAAAAACGGCATGTTCTTAAATACGGATGAATCGCGTCGGTCACTACCATTTTGCCAACTTACGTCTATTCCTTCGAAAGGCTCTCCTTTCTGCTGTCCGAAAACATTTCCGCCTGTAATATGCATTCCGCACAAAATTAGTGCGAGCATTGTTTGCTTACTTTTTTTCATTTGATTTTTAGATATTTGATGATTATTTAGAAGCGATTTGATCCAGCGCAATATTCAGTTTCAGCACATTGATTTTTTCCGGACCGAAGACCTTCCAGACCGGTTTTTCGATCTGTGCTGTGACCAGCCAGTGCAGGTTCTCCTCCGGGATGCCGCGCAGTTGTGCAATGCGTTTGATCTGCACGCGTGCTGCCTGGACGGAAATGTTCGGATCGAGCCCGCTTCCGCTTGCGGTGACGAGGTCCACGGGGATCGCCGACCTGTCAATGCCCGGATTATGTGCGATGAGCGTATCGATCCGCGCGCGTACCTGTTGCAGGTATTCGGGATTGGAAGTTCCTTTGTTGCTGCCTGCCGATGCATCTGCGTGGTAGTTTACCGCAGATGGTCGCGACCAGAAATATTTGTCCTGTGTGAAGGCCTGGCCGATGTTGCTGTACTGCAATCTTCCATTGTGCCGCACGGTATCTCCCTTTCCGTGGTTGGGAGCGAGTTGCGCGATGCCGAATACAATACAGGTGTACAACCCTACGGGGATCAGCAGACAGGCGATCGTGAGCCTGATGGCTGCTAAAAGATTTGATTTCATGATTTTAGATTTTTTAAATAAACAGGGAAACAAACAAGTCGATCGCTTTGATGCCAATGAACGGGATCAGCATACCGCCCAGTCCATAGATCAGTAAATTCCTGCGCAACAGTGCGCTGGCACCAATGGGTTTGTAGGCAACGCCTTTCAGCGCGAGCGGGATCAGCATCGGGATGATGAGCGCATTGAAGATGACGGCAGAAAGAATCGCGCTTTCGGGACTGTGGAGCCGCATGATGTTCAGTCCCTGCAAAGCGGGGATCGCTGCGATGAACAAAGCCGGGATGATCGCAAAATATTTCGCAACATCGTTCGCAATACTGAAAGTGGTCAGCGTTCCGCGTGTCATCAGGAGTTGCTTTCCGATCTCAACGATCTCAATCAGCTTCGTCGGATCGTTGTCGAGGTCGACCATGTTTCCGGCTTCTTTCGCTGCCTGCGTTCCGCTGTTCATGGCCACGCCGACATCTGCCTGGGCGAGTGCGGGTGCATCGTTCGTCCCGTCGCCCATCATCGCTACCAATCTGCCTTCAGCCTGTTCTTTCTGGATGTATTTCATCTTGTCTTCCGGCCGTGCTTCTGCAATGAAATCATCCACGCCGGCTTTCTGCGCGATATATTTCGCCGTCAACGGATTATCTCCCGTTACCATGACCGTTTTGATCCCCATTTTGCGCAGGCGCACGAAACGTTCCTGGATGCCGGGTTTGATGACGTCCTGCAATTCGATGACACCGAGCACGGTTTCATTTTCGGTCAGTACGAGGGGCGTTCCGCCGTTCCCGGCGATGGTTTCGACCCGCGTCGCGATCACATCCGGGAAATGATGTCCGGCCTGTGCAGACAACATGCGCATCGCATCCGCAGCACCTTTCCGGATGCGGCGGTTGGCAAGATCAACCCCGGAACAACGCGTTTCAGCGGTGAAGGAGATAAAAACCGGATCCGCTGCGTGCAACTCCAGCGGATGGATGCCCACCAGCTCGATAATCGATTTCCCTTCAGGCGTTTCATCCGCCATCGAACTGAGCACGAGGCATTCCCGGAAATGTTGGTCATCTACACCCGGCGCGGCGTACAAATGGGTGGCTTTGCGGTTACCAATCGTGATCGTCCCCGTTTTATCAAGCAGCAGCACATCAATGTCGCCCGCCGTTTCGACTGCTTTTCCGCTCTTGGTGATCACATTCGCCCGCAAAGCCCTGTCCATGCCTGCAATCCCGATGGCCGACAGTAATCCGCCGATCGTTGTCGGGATCAGGCACACAAATAAGGAAATAAAGGCCGCGATCGTGACCGGCGCACCGGCGAAATCAGCCATCGGCTTCAAAGTCACGGTAACGATGATGAACACGAGCGTAAAGCCCGCCAGCAGGATTGTCAGTGCGATCTCATTCGGCGTCTTCTGACGCGAAGTGCCTTCCACAAGTGCGATCATCTGATCGAGGAAGCTTTCGCCCGGCTCTGCGGTAACCTGGACTTTAATGCGGTCGGACAATACTTTCGTTCCGCCGGTTACAGCGCTTTTGTCGCCGCCCGATTCGCGGATTACCGGCGCGCTTTCGCCCGTAATCGCACTCTCATCGATGGTTGCGAGTCCAGCGATAATTTCACCGTCGGTTGCAATGATGTCCCCTGCTTCGCAGATAAAGACATCGCCTTTCCGCAGTTGGGAAGATGGGACGGTCTGACCGTTCTCGAGCTTGGCGGGTGTTTCTTCGCGTGTTTTGCGCAAGCTTTCTGCCTGGGATTTGCCACGTGCCTCTGCGATCGCTTCTGCAAAGTTCGCAAACAGCAAAGTCAGCAGCAATACGATGAACACAACGAGGTTGTAGCCAAAAGTACCTTGTGACCGTTCACCGGTTAAAATCCACAGGCACACGATGCCCATGATCGCCGTTCCGATCTCGACGGTAAACATGACCGGGTTGCGGAACATGGTTTTTGGATTGAGCTTCACAAAAGAGGCGCGCAATGCTTCGCGCAGCAGCGCTTTCTGAAACAGGGAGGAGGATTGTTTTGTCATGGGACCTGTATTTTCAAAGGGAGAAATATTCTGTGACCGGGCCGAGGGTCAGCGCCGGGAAAAAGGACAGCGCGGCAATGAGCACGATGACTGCAAAAACCATCAGTCCGAAGGTGGGCGTATCGGTTTTGAGCGTACCTGCGCTTTCGGGAATGTATTTCTTGCCTGCGAGGATACCTGCGAGCGCCACAGGCCCGATCAACGGCAGGAAACGCGCGAGCAGCATCATGAAACCGGTGCTGATGTTCCACCACGGCGTATTGTCGCCCAGCCCTTCAAAACCGCTTCCGTTGTTTGCTGCGGAGGAAGTGTATTCGTATAGGATCTCGCTGAATCCGTGTGCGCCGGGATTGTTGAGCGTTGCCGTGGTATACTCCGGCGAGGCCGTTGCCATGGCGGTTCCAGCCAGGATCAGCAAGGGATGCAGCAATGCGACGATCATCGCGATCTTCATTTCCCGGGCTTCGATCTTTTTGCCGAGGAACTCCGGCGTCCGGCCAACCATCAGTCCGCTGATGAATACCGCCAGCACAATGAAGATCAGAAAATTCAGAAAACCTGCGCCCACGCCGCCATAAAAGCAATTGGTCATCATCGCAAGCAGTTGGTTCATGCCGGATAATGGCAGATAGCTGTCGTGCATCGAATTCACCGAACCGGTCGAGATCGTTGTTGTGGCAATGCTCCAGAAAGCCGAGGTCGGCGCACCGAAGCGGACTTCTTTGCCTTCCATTGCGCCAAGGCTGTTGTCAATGCCCATGGTCGTGATCTGCGGATTGCCCTGCATTTCCATGCGGATCGTTGGAATTGCCAGTAGCAGGAACCCGGTGGTCATGACCCCAAAGATCATCCAGGCCAGTTTGCGGCGTTGCACAAAGTACCCGAAAGCGAAGATCATCGCAAACGGTATCAGCATTTGGGCGATCATTTCTATCATGTTCGTCGCATAGGAAGGATTCTCGAACGGATGTGCGCTGTTTGTTCCAAAAAAACCGCCGCCGTTCGTTCCGAGGTGTTTGATCGGCACAAAAGCAGCAACCGGCCCTGTCGAAACGAGGGTTATATCGCCCTGCACCGAATGCATTTCCTGTTTGCCCTGCCAGGTCATCGGCGTGCCATTAAAGAGCAGCAGTACGGCCATCAGCAGCGAAAGCGGGAGCAGGATGCGTGTGATGGATTTCAGAAAAAAATTGTAAAAATTCCCCAGTGTCTCGTGCCTTCCCTTGCGCAACGCGTGGAAAACGGTGACCGCGGCGGCCATTCCTGCGGCGGCAGTTACGAATTGCAGGAACATCAGGTACAATTGCGCGAGGTAGCTGACGCCGCTCTCCCCGGAATAATGCTGAAGATTGCAGTTCACAAGGAAAGAGATCGCTGTGTTGAAAGCAAGGTGCGGGGACTGGGCGGGATTGTGATCCGGATTGAGGGGCAACCAATCCTGGTGCATGAGGATCGCCATGGCGAGCAGGAACCAGATGACATGCATGGTCAGCAAGGAAACCAGTTGCTGTTTCCAGGTTTGTTCCCTGTGGAGGTCGATTCCGCTGATGCGGCCGATGAGCTTTTCCAAAGGATTGAAAAACGGGTCGGCGAACGTGCGCTCGTTTCCGTAGACTTTGGCCATGTATTTTCCCAAAGGCCAGGCCAGGAGCAGGGTGATGGCAAACATCGCGATGATGCCGGAGATTTCTGTGTTCATGGGTGTTTCGTATGAATGTTCGGGACTAGAATTTCTCTGGTCTGAGTAGCACATAGCAGCTGTAAACAAAAACTGCGATGGCGGTGATGAATAATGCGGTCATGATTTATATTTTTTCGAACCAGTGGATGGATTTGTAAAAGAGCGCGAAACACAGCAGCGTTGCGCTCGCAAGCAGCAGCGCGATCACAATCCGGAGGTATTGACTTGTTGGTAATAAGCGGCCTGCAACGAAGCGGGGAAGTAGTGCTCGATTTTCGCGTGGCGGATTTCGAGGAAGGTCGACACCGAAAATACATACACATTGACAAGTGCATTTCTGATCTCTGCGGAGCCTTTGCAGTAGATCTCCTCGGCCGTGCGCAGGCATCGGCGGGCTTTGTCCATATCGCCCCTGCGGATGAAGCTCTTCGTGACATTCGCAAAGCGCTGCATTTGCAGGTAAAGATCTGGATTGGGTTTATTTTTCATGTTGAACTGATTGCTATTGATACGCGACCAGTTTTTCAATCTTCGGACCTATTTTGGTCGAATCTGTTTATGTCTTTGTTTATCAATTGATTAAGCTTGATTGGATTTTCAGGGCATAAAAAAACCCTTTCATTTTGAAAGGGTGCAGACTAGCAAAACGCTAGCCGATCGCTGATGAATGGTC